>Ga0209611_10013294_pt1 | contig 11330 bp, 6 predicted proteins | sample S1TSphgellanicum_3_FD_187693 | JGI IMG/M metagenome (GOLD analysis project Ga0209611, IMG submission 187693) | Host-associated microbial communities from peat moss isolated from Minnesota, USA - S1T2_Fc - Sphagnum magellanicum MG (SPAdes) (version 2) | ecosystem: Host-associated > Plants > Peat...
CGTCCGTTTCCATTCAGAACTACAACAAACGACTTACACAAAGGTAGAATCCATCTTACCAGCAGCAAGAATCTGCGCAGTACATGAAGCTCGGCGAGGACTAGCTCTTCCAGACCTCCAGGTTCCACCTCTACAGAACTTCGCCGCGCTCCGTGTTGTCTTCTCCGCCCGCAAAAGACACTTTTGTGCGCGCGGCAGAGGACTGCCGGAAGACGACGATGAAGACGTTGAAGCCACGGAAACAAAACCACCGGAAGTCGAGAGCGGCGGAGCCGCCATAGCTGCCATAACCATATCAAGCTTCATAACTTGCATGCAACAAGAAAGAAGAGATGGAGCTTCCCAAGATTTCTCCTACAAGATTTTCTCCTCTTGCAAACAAACACACTTTCTCTGCACGGAGAGACCACTCACCACCACCACCACTTCTGATCCCCTCCACACTCCGAGGAGAAGAAAGAGTTCCAAACAACAACAACAACAACAACAACAACAACAACAAGTGAAAGCAAATAGCGCTTTCTTTCTAATGCTCTTCTAAACCATTTCAGCAACAAACAAATGCAATCAGCAGCAACAAGAGCAACCGAATTCCCGCAGCAACACGATCTTCGCTGCCACGGATGTCCGCAGCGAAACGAAATCCGCGCGCGCACTGGGGAAGAAGAAGAAGAAGAAGAAGTGTTATCTACAGGGGCTAAAGCTCAACAGTGTGAATAGGGTATCCAATTCTTTCATTTCCACTTTAGGCCCAATTCACACTAGGAGTCAGGGCCAATGTTCAACCCAAATCAAGCATTCCTATTGGTGCAAAAGTTGAAATCAGCCCCAAAGGCTTTTACACTAGGAGTCAAGGCTGAACTAGAAAAAAATCTGTTCACTCTTATCTCCAATCCTCTCCTCCCTACCTTTCATTTCTCCTCATCTTCTTTTCCTCACACTTTGTGGGGAGCCCTTTTTTTTGGACCTCAAATCTTTTGTTGGGTTTGTAGATTTTTATTTTTTTAAATTTTTTAAACAATTTTTTTGGGGTAATTTGCTCCACCACTTTTGCTTCCTATCTAGTGCTATCTAGAGTTCAGTGGTGTTTGCAAATTTTGTTGTGTGCAAAAAATTGGTGTTTCATTGAAGTGAAGGAAGCAGTTGTTGTAACAAACACTTGGGTAGGCTGCTGCCAATGGAGGGGAAGAAGAAGAAGAAGAAGAAGAAGAAGGGTCATGGGTAGTTTTGGAATGATGGTGCTCAAGAGCATTGATCGGTGTTACATTGTGCATCATCATCATGAGTTTGTCCCCTCCACTAGCTATCTCTCTGCTGTTGCTGCTGCTGTTGTCATAGCCAGAAATCCTTTCCGTTTGTGGAAGTAGCACCCAATTTTTGACAAGAGAAGCACAAAGAGGAGGAGGTGCGAGCAGATACTCTCTTGCAAAACAGGAAACGGTGGCTTCCATCGAATGGACGGACATAGATAATGTCTCCGGGAGTTTTTTGGATGGAATCTTTTCTAAAAAGATCTACAGCATCAACAATGTATTCTCTCGTGCTGCTGAGAGGATAAAAAATGTGTGATGAAGAACCCTAATCCCCCATAGAGGAAAAACTCTGCCAATTCCACTTGTCTTGTATGTATGTAAAAACAAAACCCACAACAGAAAGGAAGGAGAGGAAGAGACAGATTGATGAAGCTCTAGATGGGTGACGAAGAACCCTAATCCCCCATTGATGAAGAACTCTGCAAATTTCACTGCCTCGTATGTAAGTCAAAACCAAACCCACAATGGATTCAACCTTATTGATGAGATCAAAAGCATCCACTCCAAAAGCTCGAAACCTGCGGTAGAGCCAGATTGATGAAGCTCTAAATGGGTGACGAAGAACCATAATCCCCCACTGAAGAATAACTCTGCAAATTTCAATGCCTTGTATACAAGTCCAAATCGAACCCACATTGAATTCAACCTAATTGATGAGATCGAAAGCATACCACTCCAAAAGATAGAAACCTGCTGTGTTTTAGAAATACTTGTACAGGCATTTGCCCAATATTGGCAGCCATTTTGTTCATTCCTGTAAACACAATTCCTTTGTTAAAAAACCAAACCAAAAAGAGAAAACTCCACACAATTGAAAACTCAACTTCTTATACCTTACATACAATCCTCAAACTGCTCCACAATTCACCATCAGAAACCAAACATAAACTGACATAACAACTTGGCAACACAAAGAGAGAAACTTTTGCAATGCAATACCATAAGTATAAGGAGCCTTACCAATCTTGGATGTCCAAGAAGCTATGGTAGAGTTCATCACATGCATTCTCCAAGTAGTAATAGTTATCTTGTTCATTCCTGAACCATGATTTACTACAACAAAAGGTGTCCATGTACGCTTAGTGATTTCATTGAATTATGAATGAATTATTGGTTACTAGTGGTAACCCGTGCCTGCAAGGCACAGACGGTTTTAGATATGGTTTAAAATATCCTTTCTTCTAATAGTTAAAAATAATTTGTTCCCTATTCACACTATTGACGATTTGAGGTAACGTCGGCTTGTAGGCAGTTTGTCCACCGGCCAAGAATCTAGAATCAACCAATCATGATCCATTTCCAGGGCCCATTTTCAATTGATCCTATTCACATTGTTACTGAAGCAATTGGGTGAAGATTAGCGTTTTTGTACGAAACCTCGTCCATCTTTTACTTAACTCGTTTTTTTCTTTTTTTCTCGCGGCAGAAAGAAAACCCAGGGCGCCATCCGATTAGCTCCGTACTCACCGTACGCACCTATGGGAAGAAGGCATGGAAAGTAAACGGACTGAAGTGGAAAGAAATGGGTAACAAAGTGTAAAGTAAAAGAGAAATCCGAAAGTAACGAAGCCAATGGGATTACGCCAGAGAGGTAATGAAAGCGAAATGACGTCAGAGAAAAAGAAGCTGCGTACAGAAAGAAAGAAAAACTGTGAAAAAGAAGAAGAAAAAAGGTACCAAAGAAAAAGGGGCCAGGAATCGAAAGAAGTAAGAGATAAATAAAAGACAGACAAACACACTAACGGATGTAGTGAATTAATATATAAGATAGTGAACAAGACCTAGTGGGAAAACATTGAATTCATTAGTCTAGTGAATAGGGACTAATGAACTGCACATATACATTTTGTAATAGTGATTCTTTTGTCTAAGAAAGCAACACAAAAATTGTACATTGGCTTATATAGTCCCAAACATTTTCATTTTCATGGATTGTGTTATAATTTTAGTATTTGAATTAATGGCCCAAATTTTTTTAATGTCAATAAAGATTATTTTCTTACATTTGAATTTATTAATGATAATCTTTCATTTAAATATTAATAATATATTTGAGTTTATGGCCAAAATCAAAATTTAAGAATTAAAATTAAAATTTTGATATATATATTATATTTTAAATAAATATAAAAATAATTAAATGATAAATTGAACTTTAATTATGAAATTAAGAACCTTTATACTTGAATTTACAACCCAATTTTTATTTTTTTAATTTTTAATTTTTAAATAACAATAAATTTTAAAATACCTAATTAAATAATAATGCACCATATGTGAAATATATATGTTTATATTTATATGTTGACATAATATCACAAATTGAAGTTGTGGGTGGATAGTAAAGGATTTAGTTTTTGGTGGAGACAAGAGTTCAATTCCCTCTTTTGACATTCTATATTTTTTATCTGCATGAGTACATAATCAAACAACACAAAAGTCACATGGCATTTATGACTATATTGATGCAATTAATCATGACATGCCCAAACTTTTTTTTTACTTAATATTTTATTAAATTATATATACCTTCACCAATAGAACCTTTGCCATGTTGAAGTTAAATCATCTTCCTATTTTCAAACGTAAATCCATATGAACATTCACATTTGTGATTATCCAATACGATTCAATATTCTAAATTACCACATCATGTTCAACACAACTACATGTCCAAAATAATTCATTTAGCACAACTTTAGTGACAATAGTCATTTTTGTTTAATATGATTAAAAAATAATCTTAAACATAATCATTTTATCCAAAATCCTACAAATCACCCTATGTCAATTGTTACATCTTTATTTACTTACTATTTTCAAGGTTGTCTTTAAGTGCGTACTATTAAATATTATATAACATTTGGAAGGTCATGGCTTGAAAGATGTTTAAATCTTCTTATTAGTATGTGACATTGCAATGAGAAGTAGAAATCATTACCCTAATTAGAATTAAACATTATCTTACTTCAAAATTTATGCATTTGTTTGAATTGTAGAAAAACATAATTTGGACTTTGTGAGGTTCTATGAAAGTTTTTGTGAACCTTCATAAGGTAATACAACCACATGATGGCTGCAACAATGCATTGCACATGTTGCAAAATACTCTAAAAATTTCAAAGACATCTTTAACCTAAAACACAATCCTCAAAGTGCTCCATAATTAACCATTAAAAAACCAAACAGAAACCAATGACAAGGGCAACACAAAGAAAAAAAATTGTAATGTAATATCAAAAGTACCAATAACCTTACTAGTTTGGATGTCCAAGAAATTGCAACAAAGTTCACCACATGCGTTCCCCCAACATTAGTTGTCGCAACCCTAGCTTTGGGCTCGCGACCAAGGCAAAGGGGTTGCAAGGTTGTAGGCCAAGAGGAAGGAAGCCCGGGAGTCAAGGCAAAGACATTGCAAGGGTGCAAGCCAAGAGGAAGCCGGGGAGTCACATCACATACTCCGGGGAGAGTGTAAGAAAGTGTGAGGGAGTGTGAGGGAGTGAACACTCACACTCCCAAGGCAACTCCCACTTTGGGAGATGGAGTCCTGGTGGACTCCCAAAATTTCAAAGAACAATTGCACGGGTCAAAACTCAATAGCTTGTGACGTTTTTTATATCATTGGAAAGCTCTTGAAACGTAGATATCTAAAATGGGCTCGCATTGCTCATTCAAACATCTGAAACACAAGTTATTGCCAAAAGAAAGGCTGGGAGTCAAACTGCCAGTTTGACTCCCGACCACAAAAAGTCAGAAATCGACCCGATTTACTTAGATTCAGGGGGCGTGCCACACATCGTTGGAAAGCTCTTGACGAGAATTACAACTTTGCTTGAGATTGCACCTCAATTGGAGGTTTGCTCGCAAAGTTATGAGGTTTCAAAGTCATGGGAATCCAGCTGGCGGGATTTTGGGATTCCCACTCGGGAGTCCCGGGAAGAATAGCTATTTGGATGTAGCCTCCGTGGAGAGCTACAGAGTATACAATAAGGGGGAAGGTGGTGGCTTCCCCCAAGTTCGGGCCGTGGTGAGTCTTGTGTGTCCATGTTGCCTATGGCTCTTCCTAGTACCAAGGGTACTCCAACTATGCACTAATCACTTTGTGTGGGTTGTGTGCAAGCCCGTGTGAGTGAGTGAAGCTTGTCAACTCTTCCTAGTCCCATCCCGGAGCTCCAACACGTCCCTTTACCCCTCAAAGTGTTGTGAGCTAATGAGCGTGCTTCGACTCCTCCTTCTTTCGCTGTTTTCTACTTGGGCTCACATTTGAGTCTTTTAAGGAGTTGGGAGTGCGTCATTAGTGGCCATCTTGTTTTCTCTTGAAATGCATTTCCTTCACAAAAATACCAATCCAAAAAGAAAAAACTCCATGTAACTCAAAAATTAACCTTTTAAAACCTAAACACAATCCCCAAAATGTTCCATAGTTCCCCAACAAAAGATTTGAGATACAAAAAGGCTTCCACAAAGTGTGAGAAAAAAAAGATGAAAAGATGATTCAATTTTCTAGACTCATAACCCAATAACAGTCCATGATTATAATATCTAAAAATTAACCTAACATTCATGAAATAACAACAAAAAAACCAAAAGCCATTAACATCTAGGGAAAACATTAATAACCAATAGAAATGATTACTATAAAGTCATGTTAAGTAATTTCAATCAACATATTGCTTCATAACAATGTCAATGAGCTAGAGGGTTGGTATGGTCAATGAAAACATTCAAAATCGCTTTTATACCCACTACAAGTTACCCTAAGGTCTATAGGTCAATTTTTGTTCATAAATATCAACTTCTTCAATTTTTTTATTTGTAAACGACATCTTTTAAAATTAATAAGTATTCTGCTTAAGGAAAAATTCTACATTTCATGTGATAAAATAATGTTTAAGATCTAATGAATAAGGAAACCAATAGTAGGGAACGTTGATTCATGTTTCACCCACCATTAATGAGGACATTTGATGTCCTTCAAATCCATTTGGTATCATTTGAAAATCAATAGCTCCATGTTAATTTTTTTTTTGTTGATTCACTTGTATTTGTAATTTGCTTATTTTTGAACTTGTGCCATTGCAAGACTTAAACCACACAATGTTTTAATTTTGGGCGTGCATTTGTTAACCTTCACACTTAAAGAATGCCCAATTTTTGAATTCAAACCACCATAAAAACAAAAACCATGCAATATTGTAATTTATTGGGTATTTTTTTTGGGCTTCACCCCAAAAGAATGCTCAATTTTTGGATTTGCATTGTTGCAAGTCTAAAAGTTTTGCAATATTATATTTTTGGGATTTGTTTTTTTGGCCTTCACCCCCAAAGAATGTTTGATTTTTGGACTTGCACATCATAAATCCAAAAAACATGTAATATTATAATTTTTAGGCAATGTTATTTTAGCCTTCATCCCCAAACAATGTTTGATTTTTGGACTTGCACCATTGCAAGACCAAAAATTGTGCAATACTATCATTTTTGGGGTTGCATTTTTTTGGCCTTTTGTAAATGTCTAATTTGATCAAACACAACAATAATACATACATGAACTATTCACACACTTTTGCATTTCTAAAATAGTTGATGATAAAGTAGTTCTCAACATTGCAATTGTTTGGCATCCAATTATTTATCGCATGTACGTTAACACCTATCATTATGCATATACATTTAATCAAAACAAATTTGATCACAAAACTATGTTAAAGGTTCTGCCTAAAGGTTCCATGCTCAAGGCTCATGGATCAAGGCTCATGCAATTGTCATTGTGGTATTCCATAAATGCAAAAGTTTCATCACATGATATTTGTTTACTATAATTGTTTATTAGATATAGTGCTCCTCCTTATGCAAAAGCTTGACAACACCCTAATTGTTTGTGAATGTTGTTTACATGTGTGCAACACCAAGAGTTTAACCATACACTATTTGATTGCACCATTAATGTTTAGCATAGGGCTTTCCTATTGTTATGCAAAAGTTTGATAATTGAAACCATTCACATGCCTTCTACAAGAATCACAATCAAGTTTAACATATGTGACACATTGCAAAGTAATCAAAAGGCCCTATATAAACTACCTTCCTACTTATATATGGATGGATGCCCATTCGAGTAGTAAGGAAACCTTGTTATAGTTTAAGATTGGTTGATGAATGAATTCATCTATCAACAAATTGCAATGCATAAAATGGTAGAATAGGTATAATTTTCTCAACTTCCTTTCTTGCCTAATGTTATTATATCATTCGCAAGAAGTCTAAAAACTAACATCTTAGGAAGTTTCTAGTTGTCATCACATAATTGTTTGTAGTTTTAGAATTATTGTTTCCAAAGAGAAAATCATTCCATGCCCTAGTGGTGGAACCAATGCTAGTGGTAGTTTCACGGAGGCATTCATGCAAACTATGGTTGACCGTTTGTTGTTGTGGTCAATTCATGGTTGAAATCAACAAATATCCTTGCCATATATTGCTTAGTGGGGTGGACATCAATGTCTAAAGGGGGCCCAAGGCAAGTTATAGGACATATTTTAGATTTTCCAAAAAGCCAACATGGCATAAGGTCACTATTCTCTACCAATGAAAACCATGCATCTCAAAGGTGAACACCTCCTTTTGGGTTAGATTTATTCTTTAAAAATAGGCCATATTGAAGGTATAAGCAATATGTCCAAAGCATGTGGTTGCTTGTTGCCCATGACACATCTAAATTTATCATTTGCCCAAAACCAAAAACAATGGTCCTCCAACTTCCAAGAAAGACAAAAAAAAAATGAAGCTTTTTTTTGTACCTTTGTATGTAGGAGTTCAATATTCCAAACTTGGGCTATTGCTTAAGCCATTACATATACACTACTCCTTGTTGTGAAACTTTGTGTTTTGAACCAAAGTCATGGTTATTGGTTGTTGTTAGATGCATTATTTTTTGTTTTCACCTTATGCATTTCCATGAAAGTTGATTTGGATAGAATTCAAGTTTTAATTAATCGTTAATTAGTGGGGACTTTGATTTTGAGTTACAAAAATTCAAATTGAGAATGATGACAAAAGTCATTAGTATTTTGTTTCTATTCTTGACATTTGCTTCAACTTACAATCACGCCAAGGCCCATAACATGTTGGCTATCATGCTTAACCTTCATTTTAAAAATATGAAGGTTATATGAGACTCCATGGGTAATGCACTTTCCATTCAAATTGTGGCAAGGTATGACACTAACATTGTGTGTCTTTTTTTATTTGCATGTGTTCTTTTATTTAAATGTTGTTAGGGCGATAATAGAGCTATTGGCAATTGAAAATTATGATTTTTTTCTCTGGGTAGATTGTATCAAGTGATGATGTAATCATTTGAAAAGTGAATTGCATTTTTTTTTATAGTTCTCTATGTCATCAACATGTATTGAAAATCCACTAGTTTAGTGGGCAAATCATGTGATGTAATTTTCCCCATCCCATTCTTCGTTCATCAAGTTCTTGGCATTGTGAGATCACATGCTGAGATAAAATAGATTTTTAGTGTTATGGGAATCATCACAAATCTAAAACATTTTAGGCTTGGGATTGATAATTTGGATCAATTCATTCTCATCATCAAGAATTGGCCCATTGACACTTGACTTGAGTTGAAGCCTAAAAACATGGTTGAATTTCTAACATTTGAAGTAAGTTTAATTGGAGTTCATAAAAAAATGTTTGAGGAAACATGATATGTTCAAGATGATTCAAGCTTTGATTTCATGTGACCATGGTTAAGATTTTAAATTTATTTTTTTATTTCAATGTCCAATGTTTTTTTTTTGGCAATTTAATCTTTATTTTTTGTGTAAGTAATTTAATGATTTTATTTTGTTGGTGTGTTTGGAGTGTTGGTTGAAGTTGCGATGCTATGTTGTAGTTGAAGACTTGCACAACATTGTAATATATAATATTTCTTTGATCTCACATCTATTATTATTATTTTGTAATGAAATGTGCAAAACCGAACATCAAGGCCTTATGGTCTTGAGTTAGGGTTCAATTAGGGTTGGGATGTTAGTTGTGCTTTGTTGTTGGAGTCATATGTTTCTAGTTGAAGTCATTTGTAAATTTTATGTCATATGTTGGAACTATTGTCCTTTGTTGGAGTTGTCCATTGTTTGGAATCATATGTTGGAGCCCCATTTATTGTATTGTTGGTCAATTTTATGATGGATGAGTTCTTGTATTTCAATTTTAGATGTGGTCGGAGTTTGAAGTTAGATTTGGTTGGAATTTGAAATCATATGTGATTGGATTTTGAAATTAAACACGGTTAGATTTTTAGTTTAGACGTGGTTGGAATTTGAAATTGTATGCGATTGGATTTTGAGGTTAAACATGGTTAGCTTTTTAATTTAGGTGTGGTTGGAATTTGAAATCATATGTGATTGGATTTTGAGGTTTGATGTAGTTAGATTTTACGAATTTTTAATGTGATTGGATTATGAGGTTAGACGTAGTTAGATTTTACAAATTTTTTTAATGTGATTGGATTTTGAGGTCAAGTTTGATTCAACCAAAGTGATGATGCATAACTTCAACAATTTTTTTTGCATGAAGTGATTATTCACAATTGAAATGATTCTCGAAAAAATGTTGAAAGATTTAAGTTAATTTTCTTTTTGGGATTTTGAAAGAGATTAGTCTTTCTAGTATCTCAAGGTCAAATGTGCTCAAAAAATCAATTTTGAACAAACATGTTTTGCATATGTGAATAAAGAATAGACACGTGATTGTTGTGAGTAAACCTTTCTCATTGATAAACTTCATTATTTTGAAACAAATGTAATTTTTTGAAAATGTGGTGTATTTGGTTGTAATTCTAATGACCAATTTTTTTTTTTTTCACTATCAAAACTCTAATTGTTACCCAAACCGCCCTTGGTCAAAAAAACTTAAACCCTATATGTGTCCTGTTTACACTGTGGAGGGATTGCGACTAATGGATCGTGTATTGTGTGAACAGGGAGTTTCTGGATGCCCTATTCACACTGTTGAGCTCTAGTAACAACAAAATCCCTTTGTAGATAACACTTCTTCATCTTCTTCCCCAGTGCGCGCGCGGATTTCGTTTCGCTGCGGAAATCCGTCGCAGCGAAGATCGTGTTGCTGCGGGAATTCGGTTGCTCTTGTTGCTGCTGATTGCATTTGTTTGTTGCTGAAATTATTTAGAAGAGCATTAGGAAGAAAGCGCTATTTTCTTGCTGTTGTTGTTGTTTTCTGGAACACTTTCTTCTTCTCGGAGTGTGGCGGGGATCAGAAGAGGTGGTGGTGAGAAGGTCTCTCTGTGGAGAGGAAGTGTGTTGTTGTTTCCGAGAGGAGAAAGTCTTGTAGGAGAAATCTTGGAAAGCTCCATCTCTTCTTTCTTGTTACATGCAAGCTATGAAGCTTGATATGGTTATGGCAGCCATGGCAGCTCCGCCGTTTTCGACTGCTGGTGGTTTTGTTTCCGTGGCTTCAGCGTCGTCATCGTCGTCTTCCGGCAGTCCTCTGTCGCGCGCACAGAAGTGTGTTTTGTGGGCGGAGAAGAGAACTCGGAGCGGGGCGAAGTTCTGTACAGGTGGAACCTGGAGGTCTGGAAGAACTAGTCCTCGACGAGCTTCATGTACTGCTCAGATTCTTGCTGCTGGTAAGATGGATTCTTCCTTTGTGCAAATCGTTAGCTGTAGTTCTGAATGGAAGCGGACGCATTGTTTCTAGTTGATGAAGATGATGAGAACATCAGCAGCAATGTCGGATTCTCTCTTTGTGTTGTGGACCAAAGATGATGGTAGTAGTCGTTGTTGTGACACGGGAAGCTTGCACTCCATGAGCAATTGTGCTGCTACATTTGGCAGTACGAATTCCGTTGCAAACAAACGTGCCTGTCCACTGTGCAGAGCCTAGGGAAGCTGCTGCAGAGGTGGATGCCACTACTGAGCCTCTACTCCTTCGAGCCGTACGAGGAGAAGAAGTGGAAAGGCCTCCTGTCTGGATGATGAGACAAGCTGG
>Ga0209611_10013295_pt1 | contig 11329 bp, 12 predicted proteins | sample S1TSphgellanicum_3_FD_187693 | JGI IMG/M metagenome (GOLD analysis project Ga0209611, IMG submission 187693) | Host-associated microbial communities from peat moss isolated from Minnesota, USA - S1T2_Fc - Sphagnum magellanicum MG (SPAdes) (version 2) | ecosystem: Host-associated > Plants > Peat...
GTAAGAAATAATAATAATCAATGTTTATATTTTTTATAATTTTATTTCATCCAAGGTGTGTTAGGGTTTAATTTGGTGGTTTTTGCGTGTTTATAGGGTTCAGGGCATAACAAAGGAAGAGTTTATTGCAAATGCAGTTTAGGTTGAGATGCAACATTACCATATGTATATTGTTCATCATGCAACAAGGGTTACAAATGCAACAGTTGTTTACTGAACTAAACATGAAATTGTAGATAATGATATGGTTCAGGGTATCCACTTTATATAATTAGTTAGGTTTTTTCAACCCTTTCATTTTTTGGACTACTTAATTTTTGAAGTTTGGTCCTTTGATATATTATAAAGAACCTTTTGTTTTCATTAAGTTCTCTAACAATTTTTGATCCACCCATTTTTGTACATCTTTTATGAGTATAATATTTTCTTCTAGTCACACTTGTTTGATGGGTATATGGTTAATCATATATGTTTTCTTTTTCATAATCTTCTTAGTACTTTATATGTAAGAATCAAAATTTAATTAGGCCCATATGATAGGTAACATTAATTTGTCTAGGGTTTACAAAGATCAAAATGAGTAATGTGCAATACCTACATCCTTTCTATTATAATTTTCATAAGGTCATTTCAAATATGACACGGAACCAGTGTGTTTCGCTCTTTCCCATTCCGGACAGAGCCCAGAGTGCCAAGCATCCATCCCTAGGCAGATTTCGACTTACGACCACTCTTTTCCAGAAAACTCATAATTGTGTGTAGTTTGTCAGAAGGCATGAATTTTATGACGCCCTAGTTTTCTGTTAGAATAAAATAGCCATACAAGGGAATGAAGCACCACTTGGTCATGTTTAGATGGCGAATCAGCAAGTCTAAACTTCATGTTGATGGACAATTGAAAGTTAATGTTGAAATTGTTAATTTAATATGATTAGATTTATAACTTCCATCCACATGTTAAATACATTTTTCTGATCAAAAGCTTAGTAAATCTAATGTTTTATATGTTTTGATGAATAATAATTGTCAACATGCCCATTGTCCATGCAAATTTACTAAGAAGGTTCGTTTATGTTTTGATAATACTGATGTCACGTTGATAATTACAAGGTACTTGTTTATACTCTGAAAGTAAAACTAAATTTTATTTAAAATTATTAGAAAAAAATATTAAGCTCACAAAAAAAGTTTAAAACAATTATTTTTTCAAATCATTCCAATATAAAGTTAAAGATGTTTCATTTAAAAGTAGATTATGTATTTATTAATGGCAAAATTTTATCACATTTATGAATATATAAGGGTAGGATTGACATTTATTCCATTATAATTAGGTAACAAAAGAATACCTTGAAATATAAAGGTATTCAATAAATCCAAGTAGTGACGCAGTGACCCATAATTAAATTAATATGATAGAAGAGTTCTATGAATCTAATTTGTTTCCCCAAAGTGGAGGGTGGGTTTGTTTAGGCATATTCTCTACGTGAACAAGATAAGTTGATGAATCTTATTGACCAATGATTAAACAACAATGTATTGGATGATGAAACACAACATGTGATTAATGTGGCATTATTATGTGTGCAAACATCAGCAACAAGACGTCCATCGATGTCACGTGTGTTAGCCATGTTACTAAATGAGGTGGATATGGAGGTTGTTTAAAAAAAAGTTAATAAGATTCATGAAATGAATGTCTCACATTTTTTTGGGTCAAACAATTCCTTTAGTCCAAGTGTGATGCGCTCCCAAGTCCCTAGGTAGCCCCAAATTGGGGCTAAACCATTCAAGTTGCGGAAATAGAAGGGATTTGGGGCACACTCTTAGTTTCCAGCATTAAAGGGGGTAGGAGGGGCGTGCTGAAAGCTTCGGGATTATACTAGGAAGAGGGACAAGCTATTTAGTTACGCGGTCTTGCATCCAAAACCAACCATCCAGTGGGTTAGATCACATTCAGAACACTTTGGGTGTTGGGACAAGCCATGGACAACCTTGGACTCACTTAATTCACCACGGCCCAAACTCAGGGGAAGCCACCACCTTCCCCCTTATAGTATTCTTTGTGACTCTCCGTTGCACCTGCATTCAAATGGCATTTTTTCCCAGGACTCCCAAAGTGGAGTCTCGAAACTGTCCCAGTTTGGACTCCCGAGATTTTGGGCGTTCGTAACTTCTCATTTCGACCTCCGATTGAGATGAGGTTTGAAGCAAAGTTGTAGTTCTCCTTGAGAGCTTTCCAATATTGGATCGCACTTGACCTGCACGCACCAGGATCGGGTCGATTTTCAACTTTTAGTGGTTAGGAGTCAAACTGGTAGTTTGACTCCTGGCCCTTCTTTTGACCATAACTTGTGTTGCGAATGTCCAAATGGCTCATGCAAGGCCATTTTGGACATCCACACTTCAAGACCTTTTCAATAGTATAAAGAACACTTCAATGTGAGGTGTTTTGACCCTTGCAATCACGTTCTAAATTTTCAAGAATCTCGGGGGACTCCCAAGTCCCATTTTCGGGAGTGTGAATGGCGACTTCACACTTCCCTCAAAGTGGGGTTGCGACACTCTCCCCCATTAGAAGAAAAGGTCAATTTTTTCATTAACATTTAAAATTTCTCTTTGCAATTGCAATCACTTTCTTTGGATCCTTGGCCATAAAATGCCGACTTTTGCGGCAAGACCTTGCTTTAAGCTAACTTAGGCGTCCCTAAGTTTCCAACACTTTCTTGGCAAGTCCAAGGGTATTTCATAAAATACCCTTAATTCTTGCTCCATCAAAAGATTAAATTAGCCTAATTAACAAAACCCTCATTTGGGAAGCCATTCTTTTAACCTTCCCCTCATGAGAAACTCGAGTCAAGTCTACTTTTGACCTAAACTACTTGACATGACTCCTTTCCCAACCTTGCGCCTTGATCACAATAATCAAGCCTTAATTATAAGGTTTGCCTATCAAGGTACGAGAAGTGACATTTGAGTTTTACTAAAACCCAAGTCCTAAACTACACGATTAAAATATGCGAACGGGGTCATGACTTCCTACGTTGGCTGCCACTATTAACCAACCCTTTGGGATGCATTTAAAACTTGTGCATGTCCCTGCAAGCTCACCTTGCTTGCTTCCTTTTTTGAGGTCAAGGTTTTTCTTAACCCCAAAGTAAGAGTCCGATTTTGATTTGGGCCTACGCAAGAAGTTCCATTTATCCAATGCCAATTTGACAACCCTATTAGCACTTATACATTATTCTCGTGATACAATCTTTTGGAAGTTTTTAAGCCTTAATTTCACTTGCAACTTGATGCGGTACATTTTATGTGACACCTTACCCCACTAAAAGAAAGGTGATGTCTTCATCACGTTCTATGTTTCTTTTTTGCCAGTCTAGTGTGGAATTCTTCTGTGGCTTCTTGGGCATGTTCCATGTTGGATTCATTCACCCAAGATGCCTCTATTGGATGGTATCCATTCCACTTCACTAAGTACTCCCGCTCTCATCCTCTTAGTTGCCTTGATTTGAGCATGGCCTCCACCTCAAACTTTGGTTCATTATGAACCAAGTTTGGTGGGGGCCTTGAGTTGTGCTCTCGATTAGGCCTTGAGGCATTGCGAGCGACTGGCTTCAAAAGATAAACATGAAATGTGGGGTGAACTCTAAGATTTTCCGGTAGTTCTAATTTATTAGTGTCGGATAGTTTCTTTTCCAACACTTTGAATGGACCTGCATATGGGCCCAAAAACTTGTGACTTAAACCTTTTGGCAATCGGAAATTCTTGATGTTCAACCACACTTCGTCTCCCTTTTAGAACTTCACCTCTCGTTGGGACTTGTTCACAAAATCCTTGTACCTCTTGTGCGCCTTTTCCAAGTTGGCCTTTGCCAATTCCCAAAGGGGTCGCCTTTCTTCATCAAGTTGTGTGACCATTGGCACTTCCTCATTTGCATCACTCGGGGGTTATCCATGTGTTGCCCAAATTATGGGCATAATTGGTGACTTACCCGTCACCATTTCAAATGGGGTGGCTCTAATTGCGGAATGTTCCGAGTTGTTGTAACAAAATTTGGCCAACTCCAAATGGTCCACCCAATCTTGTTGATCTGTCGCCACATAATTCCTTAAGAATTGTTGGATCACCAAGTTGACCCTCTCAGTTTGTCCATCGGTTTGAGGGCGAAAGGAAGTGTTCATCTTCAACTTTGACCCCATTCTCTTCCAAAGCACTCGCCAAAACTTGCTTGTGAACTTTGGGTCTCGATTCGAGACTATGTCCTTTGGAAGACCATGATGCTTGAAAACATGTGTGAAGAATAACCTTCCCATCTCTTGGGCTGTGGCTTCATCCTTTGTGGGAATGAAATGTAATCTTGCTAAATCGATCCATCACCACCATGATGGCATCAAAGCCCCTTGATGGGGGCAAGCTTACCATGAAATCCATGGATACACTTTCCCATGGCCCTTGAGGAATTGGCAAAGGTTGTAACAAGCCCACTTGCTTCTTGTTAAGTGTTCGATTTTGTTGGCAAGTCAAACAAGTCTTCACATACTCTTTTGCATCATCTTTCAAGTTGGGCCAATAGTAAGCTTTCTTAAGGAATGTTGTGGTGCACTTTGCACCACCATGGCCCGTAAGCAGTCCATCATGACATTCCTTCAAAAACAACTCCCTTACCCTTCTTTTCGGCACATAGAATCGCTTTATTTGTACCACAATATTCCATTTTGCAAATGGAAGTGGGACTTGGCTCCATTTTGAATGTTTTGCCTTACCTCTTCAACAAATGCATTTCGACGGCTTGCTAGTCGAACTTCTTTTTGGAGTTTCGTCTCTCCCACATACACGACTTTAAGTTGGTGTTTTCGACTTAGCACATTGGGCACCACATTATCCTTCCTGGGTTTGTGTCGAATATCCACATTGAACAAGGCCAATGTGTCTTGCCATTTTACTTACTTTGACGATAATTTGGGTTGAATGGCAAAGTATTTCAAGGTCACATTGTCGATCCACACCACCACATCTTTAGAGCCTATGTAATGGCCCCAAGTCTTGAGACAATGTATGATCGCCCACATTTCCTTCTCATGTGTTCGCCACCTTCGCTTCGTCTCACTTAACTTCTTGTTCTCAAATGCCACCGGTCTTTCTTCTTGCACTAGGACTCCTCTAATTGCAAAGTCGGAAACATCGAAATGGATCTCAAAGTCTTTGTCAAAGTCGGGCAACTTCAACATTGGTGCCTTCACCAAAATGCCTTTCAAGGTCTCAAAGGCTTCATCGCATGCTCCTTCCCATTCGTAAGTGACGGTGGACTTCTTCAAGAGGTTTGTCAAAGGCGCGGCTATTTTTGCAAAGTTCTTGATGAACTTGTGATAATAGGAGGCCAATCCCAAAAAGGATCTTAAGGCCGACACCGCCTTGGGTGGTTCCCAATCCACAATTGCTTTGACCTTGTGATTATCCATCTTCAAACCTTCTTGAGTTATCCTATGTCCAAGGAAATGCACTTCCGTCACCCCAAATTCGCACTTCTTCAGCTTGGCATACAACTTGTTTTCCCTTAGCCTTTAGAACACCTTCTGAAGGTGCTCCACATGTTCTTCCAAGGAGCCACTATAGATCAAAATGTTGTCTATGTAGACGACCACAAAGTCATCAAACCATTCCCGGAAGATGTCATTCATGAGAATGCAAAATGTGGCGGGCGCATTGGTGAGCCCAAAGGGCATCACCAAGAATTCGTATGAACCGTACCTCCTGCAACAAGTAGTATTTTCTTCGTCCCCTTCCGCAATCCGAAGTTGGTAGTATCCCGAACGTAGATCGATCCTATTAAACACTTTGGCTCCCGAGAGATGATCAAATAGATCATCAATTCGAGGCAAAGGATACCGGTTCTTCACCGTTGCCTTGTTGAACACTCTATAATCAACACACATTCTCAACGTCCCATCCTTCTTGTGAACAAAAAGGACAGGTGCCCCATATGGTGATTTGCCTGGTTTGATATAACCTTTTGTGAGGAATTCTTCAAGTTGAACCTTAAACTCTTTCAACTCCTCATGGTTCATTCTATATGGGGCCTTGGTGGGAGGTGCCATTCCTGATATCACCTCAATTGCATGATCAATTCGTCTTCTCGAGGGCAGGTCTTGGGGCAATTCTTCGGGCATCACATCTGGGAACTCTTCGAAGACTTGCTTTATGCACTTGGCGGAAGTCACCAACTTGGTGGTTTCCTTGGGTTCATACTCATCTAACACTTGCATGACACACAACATGCCATAACCTCCCACGCATTCTCTTTCTCAAGTTTTTCTTAACATAAAGTGGATGGTTGGCCCACCCACACAAGACATATCATGTGCTTTCACTTTCACGATCCCACTTTTGGAAGGAATTCTAATTAGTCTATTGTGCCCTTCTATGAGCACATTGTTTTGGGTGATGAACTCCATTCCCAAGACACAATCCATTCCACCTAAGGCGAAAATTAACAAGTCCACCTTCCCTCTCCAATTTCCTAATTGGAAAGGCACTTATTTTGCTTGTGACGTAATGGGATGGGGAACCCCATCCGTGAAATGCACCTCAATGGGTGCCTTGAGCCTCTCCAAGTGGAGCTCCATCCTTTCGGCGCTTTCTCGAGTTATGAAGTTGTGAGAAGCCCCTGTGTTTAAAAGACATAACACACCCCCCTTAACAATCTTCCCTTCAAGAAGATGAGTCGATTGCATTCCGCTTGGGCTAGGTTGGTGTTAAGGGGAATAACTTTAGAGCTTCCAAACCCCACTTTGGACTTGGGATAATCTTTGGAGTAATGCCCCATCTCATTGCAATTGAAGCACACTCCTTTAGGTTTCACCCCAACGTCTCCATTGGGTTGGTTCCCTTTGAAAGGAACCCCCTTCTTCACAAAGTTCCCTTTGGGTTTAAACCCCGAGCCTTGGAATTATTTGGGCTTATCTTTTGTTGGGCTTCCTTGCCCACGGTTCCATTCACCGTCATGCCTTGACTTCTTGTGAGGGAACTTGTTGTCCTTCTTGAACCTGGATTTTTCACTCCGCCCCACATCCAAAAAGCCCTCCACTTTTGTGATGGTTTCAGATAGTGAAGAGGGCCAATTTTCCTCAAGCTTTCGCTTGGCCCAAGTTGGAAGTCCCATCACGAATTGACACACATAATCCAGCTCATGCATGTGCCCGATTTCAAGCATTAATTCGGAGTAAGCCCTCACATATTGCCTCAAGTTTTTGTTTGTGGCATTCACAAGGTCACGAAGTTTGCACCTCAAAATGTAGTCAGCATTCCTTGGGACAAATTTGGTTTCGACACGTTCCTTGAAGAACTCCCAAGTGTAACCATGGTTCTTCGATTCCTCTTGTCTCACTATCCTCCACCATGTGATGGCATAGCCTTTCAAGTAGGACTGGGCAAGCTCCACGGCCGAATGTCGTCCAACCTTGGCGGCACGTAAATAATCCTCCATCTTCGCAAGCCAAGCATCCACAACCTTTCGGTCGTGGGCACCATCGAAATTCCCAGGTTTGGCCGGTTGAAATCTCGCATCCTTGGATGCCCCTCCTTTCAGGGCCGTAACCAGCTCACTGAAGTCGGGCCTATTCATTTTGAGGAGGATTTCCAATTGTTCCTAGGTGAATAGGACCAAACTCCGTTGCTCCTCTTCACTTTCGGGCTCATCTTGGTCCTTGGGGATCCTCGATTCCTCCTCCCCAATTGATTCCAATGGGACTATTCAGTCTTCAATGGGTTCTTCCAACATGGTCTCTTGTGTTTGCTTACGGTTCTTCTTGGGTGCCATTTGGGACTCCCAAAAAGTGGGTCGGGCTCAATCGGAGTTCTAATACCAAGTGATGTGTTCCCAAGTCCCTAGGTAGCGTCAAGTTGGGGTTAAGTCACTCAAGTTGCAGAAATAGGAGGGATTCGAGGCACACTCCCAACGTCCAGCACTAAAGGGGGTGAGAGGGGCGTGCTGAAAGCTCCATGATTAGACTAGGAAGAGGGACTCACTTGACTCACCACACCTAGACTTGGGGGAAGCCACCACCTTCCCCCTTATAGTATTCTCTGTGACTCTTTGCCGCATTTGCATCCGAATGGCACTTTTTCTCGGGACTCCCAAAGTGGAGTCCCCAAACTGTCCCAATTTGGACTCCCGAAACTTTGGGCGTTCGTAACTTTTCACTCCGACCTCCGATTAGGACAAGGTCTGAAGCAAAGTTATAACTCTCCTTGAAAGCTTTCCAATTTTTCATTGCATTTGACATGCGCACACCGGGATCGGGTCGATTCTCAACTTTTAGTGGTCGGGAGTCAAACTGGTAGTTTAACTCCCGGCCTTTCTTTCGACCATAACTTGTGTTGTAAATGTCCAAATGGCTCATGAAAGGCCATTTTGGACATCTACACTTCAAGACCTTTCCAATGATATAAAGAACACCTCAATGCAAGGTGTTTTGACCCTAGCAATCACGGTCTGAGTTTTCGGGAGTCCTGGAGGACTCCCAAGTCCCAGTTTTGGGAGTGCGAGTGGCAACCTCACACTTCCTTCAAAGTGAGGTTGTGACAAAGTGGGCTAATATGAGATAATATCATTTTATGTTTAATCACGTTACGTGTAATAATCATGGCAATGTTGAAATTGACTAAACATTTAAATTTTTAGTTAGTTATTTTTTAAAACATGTCAATTAATTTATAATTGAATTTGAAACCAATGGTGTCCTAGGGAATTGAGCAACTTAAATAATGCACAAATTTAATGTGGGTCACATTTCATTGTTTATTATTTGTTAAATTTATTCATCAATATATTTTTAAACCTCCATTTTATGGATTTATTGACATTGAATATTTGACTATTAAAACTCGCAAAGATATTTATCAAATACTTAAATTCAAAGCATAACATGTTATGAAACTACATTGGTACATGCTAAGAAGTTTTTAAATTCTTGAAGAAAATTTTGTGATCATTCCAAATAAAGTCACATAATCTTTCATGAAAAATGCCAGACCTTTAAATTTGTGTTGAGGTATATTGAAAATGTTAAATAACAATCCATTGAATTCACGAAATCCACATCAAATTCCTAGCCTTTATTGTCATGTGAACATTGTCTTTTTTTAAGTAACCATGCATGTAAATTGTGATGATTATGTCAAGGAATAACATCCACATTAATGTTACAAAATTCCTAGATGTGATGCTCAGAAAGTTGCCTAATGAGTTGCCCCCAAGAAAATGAGTTGACCATGCAATCAAGGTAACGTTGGGAGTGGCACCTCCCGCCAAGGCCCCATATCAAATGAATCATGAAGAATTGAAAGAGTTCAAGGTTCAATTTGAAAAACTCTTCACAAAAGGGTACATCAAACCTAGCAAATCATGATAGGGGGCACCCCCATCCTTTTCATTCATAAGAAGGATGGGACATTGAAAATGTGTGTGGATTATAAAACCCTCAATAAGGTGATGGTGAAGAATTGATACCCATGACTTCGAATTGATGATTTGTTTGATCAACTTTTGAAAGCTAAGGTGTTTAGTAGGATTGACTTTATATGTTCAAGATATTACCAAATTCAAATTGTGGAAAAGGATGAAAAAAATACTACTTGCCACACAAGGTGTGGTTCATATGAGTTTTTAATTATGCTTTTTGGATTCACCAATGCACCCGCCACATTTTGCACATCCATGAATGACAATTTTTGCAAGTGGCTTAATGATTTTGTGGTCATATACATAGATGATATTTTGGTCTATAACAACTCTATGGAGGAGCATGTGGAACATTTTCGAAAGGTGTTATAAAAGTTGAAAGAAAACAAGTTGTATGCTCAATTCAAGAAATGTGAATTCAAGGTGATGGAAATGGATTTCCTTGGACATAGGATCACCCAAGAAGGCTTGAAGATGGATGACCACAAGGTGAAAATAATTTTGGATTGGGAGTCACCTAGGTCAGTTCTTGCCTTAAGGTCATTCTTAGGATTGGCTTCCTATTATTACAAGTTCATAAAAAACTTTGCCAAGATAGCCATGCCTTTGAGAAACCTTTTGAAGAAGTCATCCAAAACTTATGAATGGATGAAGTATGAAATGAAGCTTTTGAAACCTTGAAAGGCATTTTGGTGAAGGCATCGATGTTGAAGTTGCTTGACTTTGACAAGGATTTTGAGATCCATTTTGATGCCTCCAACTTTGCAATTGGAGGAGTCTTAATGCAAATTGGAAGGTTAGTTGCATTTGAAAGCAAAACATTGAGTGAGACACAGTGAAAGTCTCTAATGAACCTCCTCATCCTCCCCCACTTCCTTTATCCCCCTTCCCCACATACCACACATAATGCCCACTTTGACCACTAGAAAATAGGCTTTTATCCTAATCCTTTCTTTAAAATGTTCTAGATGATTAGATGAATTACCCCCAACCATTCATTAACCTGAGATATCTAATCCCATTAGCTTCACCCTTTGGGTAAGGGACAGTAAGTCTACCACTAGTAATTAATAGTCACTAGGAGGCCTATAGAACTATTTAGTCTAAAAGTTTCTACCCATTAACATTACCTAAATTAGGGTTTTAACCTAACTTAGGTAGTGATATGTGTCAACAACTCATAGGTTGAAAATTTATCAAATTACTAATAATATGAATTTTATATTACATTATTTATATAAATAATGTACTTAATAAATATGATTTAAAAAATTAAATCATTTAAATTTATTTATTTAAAAATATTGCCCAATATTTTATGTAGTATTTGTAATTACATAGTTTTACGATCAGTTAATGGATGAAAAATCTTTACAGTTGCAAGTGTTAAGCAACTATTGGTGTGTACATGTCATGTTGAGTTTTTTTGTGACTAGTTGTCTTTTGCCACTTGTCCAAAGTGATTATAAATCTGTAGTTGCATGTGTCCGTTACAATTAAAATCTTGTTTTTTGCAACTAAAATTGTAGTCGTTTATTTTCAAATTTCCTCTAATGTTTACTGGGCATGGGATCCTATGTGTCCAATCCAACTAGGTTGCACAAAACATTTCAAAGTAAACTAGAAACAATACCAAATAACTTGCAACTATGTCTTTTAATTAATCTACCCAAAATGTGAAGACATGGCTTGGATATGTAATACTAAACTAGGTATAAACACATTTTATGGAAAAAACTAAAAGGAGTGTTCCCTAAATTTGGTTTTGTTTTTAAAATTATTCATTTCAATATTGTGAATAGTCCAACTCCTTTTTATCATAATTCAAAATCATGTATCAAATGACACAATTTTGGCAATAT
>Ga0209611_10013296_pt1 | contig 11327 bp, 12 predicted proteins | sample S1TSphgellanicum_3_FD_187693 | JGI IMG/M metagenome (GOLD analysis project Ga0209611, IMG submission 187693) | Host-associated microbial communities from peat moss isolated from Minnesota, USA - S1T2_Fc - Sphagnum magellanicum MG (SPAdes) (version 2) | ecosystem: Host-associated > Plants > Peat...
CGAGACCTTCAAGGCCGACGCCGGCTACTTGCGCCCCGATCCGGCGCGGGTGGCGTACTGGCGCTCGGCGCTGGCGACCGCGCCGGCTGGCCGCAAAGTCGGGCTGACCTGGCGCAGCGGCCTCATGACCGGCAAACGCCGGCGCAGCTACGCGCCCCTGCCCCAATGGCGCGAGGTGCTGGCGACGCCGGATGTGCAGTGGGTTCAGCTGCAATACGGGGAATGCGACGCTGAGCTCGCCGCAGCCGAATCCGCATTCGGCCTGACGTTCTGGCGACCGCCAAGCATAAATCTGCGCGAGGATCTGGACGATCTCGCGGCTTTGAGCAGCGCGCTGGACCTCGTGATCGGGACGCCTAACGCGACGACCAGCCTGGCCGCGGCCTGCGGGGCGCAAACCTGGTTCGTCGCCGCGCCAGGCGGATGGATCCAACTCGGAACCGACCGCCACCCCTGGTACCCGCACGCGCGTCTGTTCATCGCGCCGAGGTTTGGCTCAACCCAAGACCCTGCAGCGGAGGACGGCGGCTGGACGGCTGTCTTGGCTGAAGTTGCACAGGCGCTCCGCTCATGAGCGCCTTGACCATCGAGATCGCCCCGCCGTGCGCCTTGACCACGGCGGACCTGGACGCCTGGCGCGCGCTGCAGGACGCGACGCCCGCGTTTGGCAGTCCGCTGCTGGGCCCAGACTTCGCCCAGGCCGTCGGCGCTGTGCGCGAAGACGCGCGCGTGGCGATCTGGCGAACGGCTGATCAGACGCCCAAGGCCTTCTTCGCCTATCATTGTCGCCCCCAAGGCTTCGCCCGCCCGATTGGGGCGCCCTTCTGCGACTATCACGCGGTGATCAGCGGCGCAGATATCAGCCTAGATTCAAACGCCCTGCTGTCGGCGGCGAAGCTCAAGGCGTTTCGTCTGTCGGGCCTGGTCGATCCGTTTGGCGTTTTTAAGGGCGAGACCCTGAATCGGGAGGCGGCCTATCGCATCGTGCTCGACGCCAACCCGCAAAGCGACGCCGGCCAGGCTCATCTGGACGGCCTGAAAGCCAGCAGCGCCAATCGCTTCAAGAACTTCCGCCGCTATTCCAAACGCCTAGAGCAAGCGTTCGGCCCCGTACGGCTGGTCGCACAAGACCTCGACGCCGCCGCCTTCGAACGCCTGCTGGACTGGAAACGGCTACAGCTGGCCCGCACCGGCCTGCATGACTTTCTGCGCCCCGCCTGGGTCGGCGCCCTGATGCGCCGCCTGTTCCAAACCTCCAGCGTCGATCCGGCGGATCGGCGCTTTGGCGGCCTGATGATCAGCCTTTACGCCGGCGACCAGCACGTGGCCGGACATTTCGGCGTGCGCCTCGGCGGCTGGTACCACCCCTGGATCGGGGCGACGGCGCCGAACCTGGAGAGCTACGGCGCGGGCTTCGTGCATCAATGGAAGGCCGTCGAGGCGATGGGATCGCTCGGCCTGCACACCTATGACCTGGGCGCCGGCTCGGATCACTGGAAGCGCCTGTTCACCTCCGACGTTGTCGAGGTTGCAGCGGGCCTGATCGCGGCGCCGACGCTTGGCGGTCGCTTGGCGCTTGCGGGGGACCGGCTATGGACGACGCCGCCGCTGGATCGGATCGGCTTGGCGGGACGGCTGCGCAACCGCCTCGATCAGATCGCAGCCATAGAGACCGCCTGGAGCGGACGCGCCCGGGGCGTCCTAGCCTTAGCGTCGGCCCTCGAACGCCGCACTAGGTCACGGCGCTCCACCGGTTTCGAGGCGGTCGAAACGCCGACGCAGCCCCTGACGGAGCAGCCCTCATGACGGCGATCAGCAACTGGACGCCCGAGAACCAGGCCGCCTTCGGCCAACGAGGCCTTACGCTTCAGCATGCGCTGGCGGAACGGCCGATGTTTTCGGACGAGGGCCTGGCGAGCGTGCTGGATCGCTATCCGCGGGATCGCCTGGGAGTCTTCACCATGGGGAGCGACCTCACCGACACCTCGACTTGGCGGCGCGGGTCGGCCGGCAAGCTCAACGGCGACCAGCTTTTGACGGCGGTTCAAAACGGTCGCATCTGGCTGAACCTGAGGGACACGGACAAGCACCTGCCCGACTACGCCGACCTGCTGCAGGAGATCATCGCCGACAAGGAACGGGCCTTGGGCGTGCCGATCCTAAAACCCGATCTCGGGCTTTTGATCTCTTCGCCAGAGGTGGAGGTGTTCTATCACCTGGACGTGCCCCTATCGTCCCTATGGCAGATCCGCGGCGAGAAATCCTTTCGGCTCTATCCCCGCACGGCGCCGTATGTGGTCGATGCGCAGATCGAGCGTTTCGTCCTGCGCGAAGCCGAGGGACAGTTCGACTTCGACCCCGCGTGGGACGCCGATGCAGAGCATTTCGTGCTCACCCCCGGCGTCATGGTTACCTGGCCGCAAAATGCGCCGCACCGGGTGTCGAACGGGCCGATGATGAATGTCTCCCTGTCCATGGAGTTCATGACGCCGGCCGCCCTCTTGCGCGCAAACATCTTGTACGCCAATGGCTTGACGCGCCGGTGGTGGGGCTGGCGACCTAAGGTCCAGACACGGTTAGGCCCGACCGCGGTGTCAAAGATCTTGCTGGCGAGAGCGGTGAAGACCATCCGCTCGCAACATAAGCGGGCCTACACGCCGATCCTGAAGCCGAGCTTTACCCTGGAGAGCTAACGGGTTCGGCCGAAGGGCGCGGGCCGCAGGGCGTCAGCCGGGCGAAACGCACGGCCGTTCCGGACACCCCCAATATTACAGCTACGCTAAAGCGTTTACATCATGACATATATCTAGTGTACCTTACCTTCCGTCAGGATTATCCTGCGGCAACGAACAGCCTAACAAATAGGCTTCGATCAAAACTGTGGGCGCAAGTTCCACGGGCAAAAACATAGGGTAAGGAACGAAAATGCCAGAAACAAATGTGGCGCCCCCCAATCCGGCGGCGCTCGGTCTTGTTGGCTTTGGTCTCACGACCGTTCTATTAAGCCTCATCAACGCGGGGATACTGCCCAAGGGCGGCGAGGGCGTCGTCATTCCGCTGGCGCTGGCCTATGGCGGCCTTATTCAAATCATCGCCGGGTTGTTTGAATTCCAGGTCAAGAACACCTTCGGGATGACAGCCTTTCTCAGCTACGGCGCCTTCTGGTGGTGGTTCGCTTTGCTGCTGCTGTTCGCGGGTAATAAGCTGATCGATATCAGCGCCGCCGGCCCGACCATCGGCGTGGCCCTGATGCTCTGGGGCGTGCTGACGCTCTACCTGTGGATCAGCACCTTCAAACTCGCGCGCATCCTGTTCGCGATCTTCCTGACGCTGTGGGTGACCTTCTTCCTTCTGGGCCTTGGGGCGGCTCTGGGCATGCCGGCGTTGGGCAAGCTCGGCGGCTATCTGGGCCTGGTTTGCGGAACGCTCGCCATGTACGGCAGCTTCGCCATCGTCACGAACGCGACGTTTGGCCGTGAGGTGCTACCCATCGGCGCAACGCCGATACTCGCTTAGGCTCGAACCCGTCCGCGCCGTGCGCCGCCCGAGGCGGCGCCGGCCGGATTAGCCGCCATGGAACAGGCTGAGCGCGCCAGGGATTGCCGGTTCGTGCTGGTCAGAGACGGATCCGTCGCATTCAGCGCTGTCGATTGGAGCTGGGTCAGAAGGTCGGAGATCTGCTCGCCCGCCGAAATCGCCACATCCAGGGTCGAGGAGGGCGCCCGGTTCAGCGAGTCCGACACCGCCGATCTAACGGTATGGCGTTAACCTTGATCGGTGAAACTCAAAAACTAGGCTAGGCTCAGACTTGGGCCAGCTCAATATTAAAGGATTGTTTTATTTGCATTTTGCGGTTTTGGCACAACATTCGCAGGAGGGGAGAGGAAAACCGCAGCGCACCTCATCCTCCCTAAGCGAAGCTTGGGGAGGGGGACCGCTATAATCGTCCGGGCGGGTTCAAGCGTTGAAACGGAAGTGCATGACGTCGCCGTCGCGCACCTGATACTCCTTGCCTTCCAGGCGCATCTTGCCCGCGTCGCGCGCGCCGGCTTCGCCTTTCAGGGCCACGTAATCGTCGTAGGCGATGGTTTCGGCCCGGATGAAGCCCTTTTCGAAGTCGGTATGGATCACGCCCGCCGCTTGCGGGGCCGTTGAGCCGACAGAAATCGTCCAGGCCCGCGCCTCCTTCGGCCCGACCGTGAAATAGGTTTGCAGGCCCAACAGCGAATAGGCCTCGCGGATCAGCCTGTTCAGACCCGGCTCGGTAAGACCCAGCGTCTCCAGGAACTCGGCGCGCTCGTCCTGGTCGAGCAGCGCGATCTCGCTTTCGATCTTGGCGGAGATGGCGACGGTCTTGGCGCCGTCCCCTTGCGCCTTGGCCGCCACCTTGGCCGAGAGCGCATTGCCGTCCGCCGCCGACTCTTCATCGACATTGCAGACATAGAGCGCGGGCTTGGAGGTCAGGAGTTGAAGCATCCGCCAGGCCTTCTGGTCCTCAGGCGCCACCTTGGCCTTGCGCGCCGGCCGTCCGGCGTTCAGCTCCACCAGGGCCAGATTGACGAGGCTGAGCGTCTTGGCGGACTCCTTGTCGCCGCCCTTGGCCCGCTTCTCCAGATTGTCTCGGCGCTTTTCCAGGCTTTCCAGGTCGGCCAGCATCAGTTCGGTATCGATGATCTCCAGGTCGCCCAGGGGATCGACGCGACCCTCGACGTGGGTGACATCGCCGCCCTCGAAGCAGCGGGCCACGAAGGCCACGGCGTCGCAGTCGCGGATATTGCCAAGGAACTGGTTGCCGAGCCCCTCCCCCTTGGAGGCGCCGCGCACCAGGCCCGCCACATCGACGAAGTTGATCCGCGCCGGAATGATCTCCTTGGAGCTGGCGATCTTGGCCAGCACCTCCAGCCGCGGCTCCGGCACCGCCACGTCGCCCACATTGGGCTCGATGGTGCAGAACGGATAGTTGGCCGCCTGGGCCGCCGCCGTCTGGGTCAGGGCGTTGAACAGGGTCGACTTGCCGACATTGGGCAGGCCGACGATCGCGACTTTGAGGGCCATGACAATCTCGGATGGTTTCAGAAGCGGCCCAATATCGGGCGAAGACGCGCGGAACCGCAACGCGTGCGGACGGATACGGAAAGGCTTGGCGATCTGCAAGCGTTGGACGGGCGACGTCAGGAGGCGGCTGTCTCCTCCTCCAACGTCCCTTGCAGTTGGGCCGACAGGGCGAAGAAGCGATTTCGCACATCTGCAGCGTAAGGATTAAGCCGCTCGATAGCCAGGAAGACCTCGGCGGCGTCATAGCGCACCATGTCCACCGCCTGCATCAGCCGATCAAAGCTGGCGGTGGTCATCTGTGTGGGCAGGGGCTCCATCTGCACCAGCACCTTGGCGATCAGGTGGGTCAGGCCCTGGACCATGGCGGCCTCGCGATCATGGGCCTCGGGCGTCGTAATAAAGACCTTCAGCCGTAGGGCCTTGCGTACAAAGGCCGCGACGCGGCGCACGCGAGGCTTCGCCCCCGCCGGCGTCCGGATCGGGCAGACCGCCATCTTCAGGCCCGCGATGCCGTCGCGCCCACTCTGCGGCCCAAACAGCGGGTGCGTCCCGATCACCTCGACCGTGTCGGGCAACAGATCGCGCATCAGCCGCGCCGGGATCAGCTTGACCGAACAGACATCGAGCACCAGGGCGCCCGGCTTCAAATGATCGCGAATATCGGCCAGGGCCGCCGCCAGCCGGTCCACGGGTGTCGCCAGGATCACGATATCGCAGGCCGCGGCCACCGCCAGATCGGCATGCGCCACGCCCAAGGTCTCGTCCCAGCCGCGGATCGTCGTAGCCGGGTCATAGGCGGTCAGCGCGAAGTGGGCGCGCAGATGTGTCGCGATCAGGTGTCCGAACGCGCCAAACCCGATGATGCCGACCGTCTGGCGCGCGTGGCCATCCCCTAAACCCTCCGCCAAAATCGATCTCCCCATCTCAACACGGAACTTAGCCTTAGCCCCATGCGTTCCAAAATTTCCAACCGCCGACACGGCTGTAGCGCATTGCCAAGCTCTCCTGTAGCGAACCGTAGGCGAAACCGCTCATGAGGGTCCCATGTTCGAATCGGAGCTGAGCGCCGACGATAACGCGACCCTCCTGGATGCGCCGCCCCAGTCTGCACAGCAGCGCGTGCTGGTGCTTCAAGGCGGCGGGGCGCTCGGCTCTTATCAGGGCGGCGTCTATGAGGCGCTGGCGAAGCATGACGTTCTCCCGGACTGGGTGGCGGGCATCTCGATTGGGGCGATCAACGCCGCTCTGATCGCGGGAAATCCGCCGGAGCGTCGCGTAGAACGGCTGAAAGAGTTCTGGACCCAGGCCAGTTCGGGTCCCTTTTTCTCGCCGCCGCCTGCGATTGGCGACGGCGTACGCAGCTATTTCAATCAGCTCAGTGGCGCTGTGGTGGCGGCCCTCGGCGCGCCTGGCTTCTTCAGCCCCCGTTTGCTGGGGCCGCTGATGTCGCCGCCAGGCACGCCCGAGGCAATCAGCTTCTACGACACGGCGCCGCTCCGCGCGACGCTCGAGCGGCTGGTTGATTTCGACCTGATCAACAACGGTCCCGTGCGCCTCAGCGTCGGCGCGGTGCATATCGCCAGCGGCAATTCTGTGCTGTTCGATAGCGCCAAGATGAGGATCGGCCCGGAACATATCATGGCGTCCGGCGCCCTGCCGCCGGGCTTTCCGCCGGTATGGATCGAGGGCGAAGCCTATTGGGATGGGGGCTTGGTCTCCAACACGCCGCTCGAATTTGTGCTCGACGAGAGCGGCCACGAAAATCAGCTGATCTTCCAGGTCGACCTGTTCAACGCCCGGGGCGCGATGCCGCGCAACCTGTTCGAGGTTGATGAGCGCGAGAAAGACATCCGCTATTCCAGCCGCACCCGGCTGAACACGGACGCCAACCTGAAGATTCATAGGGTCAAGGTGGCGCTCCGCAAGCTTCTGGACAGCCTGCCCCCCGAACACCTGGAAAGCCCCGAAGTCGCGATCCTCACCGACGTGGCGAAGGAGAACGCCGTCACGGTGGTGCAGCTGATCTACCGCAAACGCCCCTATGAGGGCGGATCGAAGGACTACGAATTTTCCCGCCAAACCATGCTGGAACACTGGGCCAGCGGTTTCGACGACGTCGAGCATTGCTTTGCGACCCAAGGCGAGAAGCTGACCCGGGCCGCCCATCCAGGGGTGGTTGTGATTGATCCCGGCCTGAACAAGCCGTCGGACGAATAGGCGCCCACTCTAATCTGCTCAAGTCCAAGGAAGCCCCAAATGAGCTTGAAATCCCGCAACGCCGTGATCACCGGCTCGACCAGCGGCATCGGCCTAGCCTACGCCAAGGCGCTCGCCGCCGCCGGCGCCAATGTCATGATCAACGGCTTCGGCAAACCGGAGGATATTGAAAATGAGCGGAGCGCAATCGAGCACGACTTCGGTGTCACGGCGCTCTATTCCCCCGCCGATATGACCAAGCCCGATCAGATCAAAGGCATGATCGACGACGCCGTCGCCAAGCTCGGCTCCGTCGATATCCTGATCAATAACGCCGGCGTCCAGTATGTCTCGCCGATTGAGGACTTCCCCATTGAGAAATGGGATCAGATCATCGCCATCAACTTATCGGCCGCCTTTCACGCCATCCGCGCCGCCGTCCCCGGCATGAAGGCCAAGGGTTGGGGCCGAATCATCTCGACCGCGTCGGCCCACTCCCTGGTCGCCTCGCCGTTCAAGTCCGCCTATGTCACCGCCAAGCACGGCATCGCCGGCCTGACCAAGACCGTCGCCCTGGAAGTCGCAACCCACAAGATCACCGCCAATTGCATCAGCCCCGGCTATGTCTGGACGCCGCTGGTGGAGAACCAGATCCCCGACACGATGAAGGCGCGCAACCTGACGCGCGACCAGGTGATCAACGATGTCCTGCTGGAATCCCAGCCTACGAAGGAATTCGTGACGCCCGAACAGGTCGCGGCCCTGGCCCTGTTCCTGTGCTCGGACGACGCCGCCCAAATCAACGGCGCCAACCTCTCAATCGACGGCGGCTGGACGGCGGAGTAGCCATTTGAACCCTTCCCCCATCGAGGGGGAAGGGAGCCGCCCAGGAGGCGAGTTCAGACTAATATTCTGAATATTTTGGATTTTTCGTCACGCTGAGGCGCGAGCTTGCTGAGCCCTCGAAGCACGCACAATCGCTACAGCGGCATACTCATGATCTGCTGGTAGGCGCTGATCACCTGGTCACGCACGGCCATCATGGTCGATAGGCTGGCCTGGGCCGACGCGACGGCGGTGACGACATCGACCATATCGGCCTTGCCCTGGGTTTGGGCGGTCATCAGCGACTCGGCGGTCTTGGAGCTTGAGACCACATCGGTCATGGCCGTCTTCACCATCTCGCCAAAGCTCGGGCCGTCGGCGACGGCCGGGGCCGCGGTGGGCGTGGCGCCCATCCCTTGGACCGCCTCATAGGCGCGGGTGGCGAGGAGCGGCGACACCATCTATCAGCTTCCCTTGGTCAGGATGGTCAAGGTCTTCATCTGCATGCTGCGCACCGTGGTGATGACGTTCAGGCTGGCCTCGTAGGCCCGTTGGGCCTCCTTCATGTCCAAGGCCTCGGTCAAAGGATCGACATTGGGCAGTTTGACGTTGCCGCTGGCGTCGGCGGCCGGGTTGCCGGGATCGTGCCGGATCGTGAAGGGCGTAGCGTCGGGCCGGATGCCCGTCATCTTCACGCCCGTGGCGCCCGCCTGGGTCGTCTGCGGCTCGAACACCGGGATCTGGCGCTGATAGGGATCGCCGCCCGCGGTGGTGGAGACCGAATCGGCGTTGGCCAGGTTTTCGGCGATCACCCGCATCCGCGACTGCTGCGCCTGTAGGGCGGACGACGCGATACCGAGTGTGGCGTTTAAAACAGGATCAGCCATCTTCTCTCTCCTACCCTATCGGTTTGGGCGCCTAGGCCGACTTGCCTGGCGCATGTGAGGCCTGGGTGATCATGTTCATCGACTGCTCGTAGAAATCCACGGCCGTCTCATAGTCGATGCGCGCCTGGGTCATCTTGTTCATCTGGTCTTCCAAGACCACCTGATTGCCGTCGAGGCGGGCCTCGGTGTCGGGCATATCTTCGGGCTTCAGCCCCCCGGTTTTTACGGCCGTTGAAGCGCCGATATGACCAGGCTGATTGACGAGCAGGCCGGTTGCTGAGGCCTGGGCCATGTCCGCAAAGCTGAAAGGCTTGAGATCCTGGGGCGTATAGCCAGGCGTATCCGCGTTTGCGACATTCTGGGCGATGAGCTGCTGACGCGCGTTCACATAGGTCATCTTGCTTTTCAGCATGCTGAACAGGGGAATGTCGTCCAAACCCATGGCGCGTCTCCTGATACCGGTTGAGGCAAGAGTTTCCCAACGCAGTGCAGAATTTGCCGCCGTTAAGGTTAACAACAGGTTTCGAGGCCCCGCGCGGCCTGGCCGCGCCATGGTTAATCCGGCGTTAATACTCGTCGCTCAGACACTCCCTCGTAAGCGTTATCTGGGGACTCAGGTTAGCTGGGGACTCAGGCTGGGGACTCAGAATGAGTCCTTTGACGCGGGAGTGCGCGATGATCCTCAGCGTCCTGCAAGCCGTGTTCGCCCTGGCGGTGACGCTCGGCCTCTTCACCCTCGGCGTCTACGCCATGCGACGGTTCGGCCCCGCAGGGCTGATGAAGTTCACACCACCGGCGCAGCGGCGCCTAGCGATTGTCGAGAGCCTGACGCTCGACCCACACCGCCGCCTCGTCCTGGTGCGGCTGGACCAGCAGGAGCGTCTGTTGCTGCTGGGCGAAGGGCGGTCGCTCGACATCGCCGTCGCCCCCGGCGTCAGCGCGGCGCCATCCAAATCGACCGGAGACGTCTGACATGATCAAGCCCTTCGCCAAAACCTTAGGGTCGGACCTGGGCCGTGCAGCGCTCCTGGCGCTCGGCGCGACGGTCGCCACCGTCGCCGGCCCGAGCCTCGCCGCCGCCCAAGCGATTGACCTGAACCTCGGCACCGGCGGCGGGCTGACCGACCGGGTGGTGCAGCTGGTGGGCCTCCTCACCGTGCTGTCGCTGGCGCCCTCGATTGTGATGATGACCACCTCGTTCGTGCGCATCACGGTGGTGCTCAGCCTGTTGCGTCAGGCCATGGGCTTGCAGCAGAGCCCGCCGAACACCGTGCTGGTGTCGCTGTCGCTGTTCCTGACGGCGATCATCATGGGGCCGACGTTCAACCAGTCCTATCAGGCCGGCATCGCGCCGCTGCTGGCCCACAAGATGGAGCTGCCGGCCGCCTTCACCGCCTCGGCCCAGCCGGTCAAGGCCTTCATGTTGAGCCAGGTCGATCGCGACGATCTGGGCATGTTCATCCGCCTCTCCAAGATTCCCAAACCCGCCACGGCCATGCAGACGCCGCTGCAAGTGGTGACGCCCGCCTTCATGATTTCGGAGCTGAAGCGCGCCTTCCAGATGGGCTTCCTGCTGTTCATCCCCTTCCTGGTCATCGACCTGGTGGTGGCGAGCGTCTTGATGAGCATGGGCATGATGATGCTGCCCCCCGCCACCATCAGCCTGCCGTTCAAGCTGATCTTTTTCGTGCTGGTGGACGGTTGGGGCCTAGTGTGCAGCAGCCTGGTGGAGAGCTTTCACCATGCGGCGGTGGGGTAGAGCTGGAGATCAATTGATCTCTTCACTCCGCTCATCCCGGCGAAGGCCCATTGGCGCTAAGATAGAGGCGCGCATGCCCTTTCTCTTCCGTCTTGCCCGGACTTGTTCCGGGCAAGACGGAAGAGAAAAGGTGTCGGCGTCTCTATCTTAGCGCTTATGGGAACAAGTCCGGGGGAGGCGGAAGAGGGGAGGTATCCGCCCATCTTAGCGCCGAGGTGTGAATTGCAGGATGAGCGGTTTTTTCTCGGGCTGATCTGAACAGATCAAAGCCAGCCCTACCTCAGCCCCCTCGCCAACGTTTCCGCAATAGCCGCAAACGCCCGCGCCGCGGCGCTGTCAGCCACCGCAGCCGCTAACGGTGCGCCAGCGTCGCAGGCCTGGCGTAGCGCAACGTCGATGGGGATTTCGCCCAGGAAGGGCACATCGAGGTCCCGCGCCGTCTGGGCCGCGCCGCCTCGGCCGAAGATCTCGATGGGGGCGCCGGTGGTGGGGTCGGGGAAATAGGCCATGTTCTCCACCACGCCCAGGATCGGCACGCCGGTCTTCTGGAACATGGAGACGCCGCGGCGCACGTCGATCAGCGCCACTTCCTGAGGGGTCGAGAC
>Ga0209611_10013297_pt1 | contig 11327 bp, 16 predicted proteins | sample S1TSphgellanicum_3_FD_187693 | JGI IMG/M metagenome (GOLD analysis project Ga0209611, IMG submission 187693) | Host-associated microbial communities from peat moss isolated from Minnesota, USA - S1T2_Fc - Sphagnum magellanicum MG (SPAdes) (version 2) | ecosystem: Host-associated > Plants > Peat...
ATCGCGGATCTGCGCCCCGGTGGCCAATACGTCGCACTCGACGTCGATCGCGCCGGCGGCATCCAGTTGATCGCGAAGCGCATGGTCGAGGCGAACCTCGTGCACGCCGGCACGCAGACCGTAACGGGCCGCACGCTCGGAGAAGAAGTCGCCGATGTCGTGGAGACGCCGGGGCAAGTCGTGATCACGACGGCCGATCGTCCGTTCAAGCCGACCGGCGGGCTCGTGATCTTGCGCGGCAACCTCGCGCCGGACGGTGCCGTCGTGAAGATCGCGGGCCACGAGCGTCCGTACCATACCGGCCCCGCGCGCATCTACGATCGAGAAGAAGATGCGATGAAAGCGATTGAAGCCGGAAAAATCGTCGCGGGCGACGTCGTTGTGATCCGCTACGAAGGCCCGCGCGGTGGGCCGGGAATGCGCGAGATGCTCGGCATCACGGGCGCGATCGTCGGCGCGGGCCTCGGCGAAACGGTGGCGTTGCTAACGGACGGCCGCTTCTCAGGCGGAACGCGTGGCCTCATGATCGGTCACGTCGCACCCGAAGCCGCGATGGGCGGCCCGATCGCCGCACTGCACGACGGCGACGTCGTCACGATCGATATCGAGAAACGCCGCATCGACACCGACGTCCCGGCTGCTGAAATCGCGAAGCGTCTGTCGGCGTGGACGCCGCCGAAGCCGCGCTACACGAGCGGCGTGTTCGCGAAATATGCGGCGCTCGTTTCGTCGGCCGCCGACGGCGCGATCACGCGCGTCCCCTAGTGGTGATTCGGCATCGTCGTTTCGGTGCCGGGAACCACGACGATCGAAAGCGAGACGACGCCTCGAACCCAACGCGCGTGCGTCAGATCGCACGGTGCGACGACGCGGAGTGGCCCGACTGCGGCAGCGAGCGCACTGCCGTCGCGGGCGTCGGCGAGGATTGGCGTGCAGCGCGTCTCGGCGCCGCGCAGTTCGGCGAGCGAAAACACGGCGACGTAGCCGTCGCTCCCGCGGACGGCGACGTAGGCGCGAGCTGCGGAACCGCGCACCGCGTCGCCGACGTTCGCGCCCGCCGCGTGCACGATGTCCGCGAGCGCGACGCCATCGTACGTCGCGATGCTCGCATCGGGATCCGTTCCAGAGGCCGACGTCCGCGGCACCGCGGCACGCGCGGCCGCATCGAACACGAAGCCTGGGCGAACGAGATCGCCCGTGACCGGAACCGGAGCAACGGCCAGGCGAGCAGGCGCCGGCGACGCGGCAAGCGCCGCGACGAGAACCCAGGCCGCGTTCATTCCTTGCCGACCATCACCTCGGTCGATTTGATAACGACCACAACCTCGTCACCTTCCGCGAGCCCGAGACTCTCGACGGACCCGCGTGTGATCGCGGCCGTGATGGTCGCGGGTTCGATCGCGACCTCAACCTCCGCCATGATGCTGCCGGTGCGGACCGCCGTAACGCGACCCTTGATCTGATTGCGTGCGCTCAACTTCATGACGATACGCTTCGCACCCGCGCGCCGTATTCCGGTCCAGAACTAGTGGACCTCATGGTTTACGTCCCTCGCGCACACCCAACCGCTCAACCCGTACGAAGACGAGATCTCAAAAAAGCGAAGCCTCTGTTCCTCGAGATACGCTGCCGTGTTCTCAACGTTGCCGCGCCAAAATGAAGGCCAACCCCACTTCTCGCCATATTCGAATTGGTGCGTATGTTTGTCCAGGGACTCGGCCAGCGGTCGCTCCTCGAATGCGAGAACGATGCTGACCCCGAGATCGTAAGCAAAGAAATGTCCGGCGACCCCGGAAAAGATAACGGTTGCGCGCCGTACGTCAGTCTCCGTTCGGTATGGCCAAACGAGCTGAAAGCTTATGCGGCGATTCTCGCCATCGACCGTATATGCGGTTAGATGATAGTCGTGCCAAGGGCGCATTCAATGTCCTTGCTTGCGGCGATATACTCTCGTTATGCTCAGTCACGTTTCGATCGGGGTAATCAATCTCGAGCGATCCGCGCTCTTTTACGACGCGATTTTCGCGCCGCTCGGATTCGTTCGCGTCTGGTCGACCGCCGAAGCAGTTGGATATGGTCTTCCCGGCGGCGATGACGAGTTTGCGATCAAACGACACGTCGGCGGCGCGCTCGCGCACAGCGCTCGCAACCACATCGCGTTCGACGCAGCCAACCACGATGCCGTGCGAGCCTTTCATGCCGCGGCACTTGCCCAGGGAGCTGCGGACGATGGCGCGCCCGAAAAATGCGCCGAATACGGCGACGATTATTTCGCCGCGTTTGTCGAGGATCCCGATGGCTACCGATTGGAAGCAAAGGCGCTTGCGACCGGCACGGGAGTATTGTAGGCGTCGCCGCCTCGTGGCGTGAACGGTACTTCGATGCATCTCGCCTGTAGCGAGTGCGGCGCGGTTGCGTCGGCGGGAACTCTGTTCTGCGATGCCTGCGGCGGACTGCTCGCCTTCGACCTCGATCCCACATCGTTCGACCCCGGCGCGCTGCGTCAGACGTTCCGCGACCGTCGCGCGTCGAACGACCCGCTCGATACGAGCGGCGTGTGGCGCTTTCGCGAATTGCTTCCGCCAATTGCCGCCGCGAACGTCGTGACGCTACGCGAGAACGCGCTCCCCCTCTACACCGCAGTCCGCGGTGGCGAGTACGTCGATGCGACGCGAGCCAGCTACCTGCACCTCGGTATGAATCCGACCGCGTCGTTTAAGGACGCGGGCATGACCGTCGCGATTTCGCACGCGAAAGAGAGCGGCGCGCGCGTTGCGGTGTGCGCGAGTACCGGAAACACGGCCGCCGCGATGGCGGCATATGCGGCACGCGCGGAGATCGCGGCACTCGTGCTCGTCCCCGCGGTCGGCGTGAGTGAGGCGAAGATGGCGCAAACGCTCGACTACGGCGCGACGGTCGCCGCGATCGACGGCGATTTCGACCGCGCGCTCGAAGTCGTGCGCGGGCTCGACCCCACGCGCGTCGCGATCGTCAACAGCGTGAATCCGTATCGTATCGAAGGTCAGAAGTGTGCCGCGCTCGCACTGCTCGAAGCGCGTGACTGGCGAGTACCGGATTGGCTCGTGCTTCCCGGCGGCAACCTCGGAAACACGAGCGCGTTCGGCAAAGGCTTTCGCGAAGCGCTCGCGCTCGGGCTGATCGATCGCCTTCCGCGCATCGCCGTCGTCCAAGCATCGGGCGCCGCGCCGTTCGCGAAACTCTTTCGTGACGGCGGCGACATGGTTCCGGTGCGCGCGCAAACGACGGCGACCGCAATCAAGATCGGCGCGCCGGCGTCGTGGCGCAAAGCCCTCGCCGAAGTGCGCGCGAGCGATGGTACGGTACTCGACGTTTCCGACGACGAGATCGCCGACGCGCGTGCGGTGATCGGGCGCGACGGCATCGGTTGCGAGCCGGCGTCCGCCGCATCGCTCGCCGGCTTACGGCGTCTTCGCACCAGCGGTACGATCGAGCGAGACGAGGACGTCGTCCTCGTTCTCACGGGCCACGTCCTCAAAGACGGCGCGTACGCGAGCGCCTACCACACCTCCGGTGCGCCGTTCGCGAATCGGATTCGAAACGCGCCGACCGATGCGGCGCTGCGCGAGCTCATCGACGAGGTTACCGCCGTCCGTGCCTAGAGCCATGCCTTTCACCGTCGCCGTGCCGGCATCGAGCGCCAACCTCGGGCCCGGTTTCGATGCGATCGGACTCGCCCTCGATCTGTGGGTCCGCGCGACCGTTCAACCGGCACTCGAATTCGCCGTCTCGTTCAAAGCGGGCACCTACGTTCCGACGAACGCGGGCTTCGAAAACGAGATCGTGCGCGGGATCGAGCGCATCCTCGGCGCCGGCGCGCGGCCGCCCGTATCGATTCTCGTGGAGAACGCGATCCCGCTCGGCAAAGGTCTCGGCGCGAGCGCGGCGGGCGCGGTCCTCGGACTCACGATCGGTGCGGAACTCGCGGACGCGCTGCCGACGGAAGCCGCGCTCGCGCGTCACGCGGCCGAACTCGAAGGCCATCCCGACAACGCACTTCCCGCGCTGCTCGGCGGCGTCGTGATCGCGGCGATGCCGGAGGGCGAGCCGCCCGCGTATCTGCGATTCGATCCGCCGCCGGGCTTATCGGCCGTGGTCGTAACGCCACGCATCGTGTTGCCGACCGCCGCCGCCCGCGCGCTCCTCCCCGCGACGTACGAGCGCCGCGACGTCGTATTCAACATCCAGCGCGCGACGCTCTTAGCCGCGTCGCTCGCGACGGGCGACCTGCACGCACTGCGCGTCGCGACCGGCGATCGCGTCCACCAACCGTACCGCGCGCCGCTCGTGCCCGGGTTCGAGGAGATGCTCGGGTTTTCGCTTCCGGGACTCTACGCGATCGCGCTCTCGGGCGCGGGCCCGAGCGTCATCGCGCTCGTGCACGCCGACTCCGATGCGATCGGCACCGCGATGAAGGCCGCATTCGCACGCGAGGGCATCGATAGCGACGTCTTCCATTTGGGGATCTCGAGGCACGGCGCCACGGTCGAATCGCTCGCGTCGTAAATCGTCGCAAGGGGAAACGCCGTTGTCGCACGCGCTCGGAACCGACTATCGACTTTCAACCGAACCGAAGCTGACGCGTTTCGTTCGCGACGTCCTGACGAGGGTCGGCGTCGAGGAACGCGACGCCGACACGGTCGCCGAGGTCCTCGTGGCGGCAGATCTTCGCGGCGTGGAATCGCACGGCGTCGCGCGACTCGATTCGTTCTACGTCAGTCGCATCCGCAGCGGCCATCTCGAGCCGACGCCAAACGTCACGATCGTACGCGAAACGCCGACGACGATCGTGCTCGATGCCGGCAACGGACTCGGCCATCCGGCCGCAAAGCGCGCGATGCTCACCGCGATCGAGAAGGCGAAGGCGAGCGGTGCCGGCTTCGCAGCGGTAAAGAACTCGAATCATTTCGGCATCGCAGGGTATTACGCGATGCTCGCGCTCGACCACGACATGATCGGCATCGCGTCGACGAATTCCGTCCGCTACGGCGCGCCGACGTACGGCAAGGACATCATGCTCGGCACGAACCCGTGGGCCTACGCGATACCGGCCGCAAACGAACCGCCGTTCGTCCTCGACTTCGCGACGACGACCGTTCCGCGCGGCAAGCTCGAAGTGTATCAGCGTAAGGAAAAGGCGCTCAACCCGGGCTGGGCGATCGATGCGGACGGCCACGAAACCCTCGAACCGCAAGCGGCGCTCGACGGCGCGCTGCTGCCACTAGGTGGGCTCGGCATCGAGGGCGGTGGCCACAAGGGGTACGGACTCGGTCTGCTCGCGGATATCATGTGCGCGGTGCTCTCCGGCGGCGCGTTCGGAAACGATCTGCCGTTACCGAACGATGCGCCCGAACGCGGTAAGGTCTCGCATTTTTTCGGCGCGTTCCGCATCGATGGATTTCGCGACGTCGCCACGTTCAAATCGGATATGGATCGCGAGTTGCGCGCGTTCAAGGATTCGCGCAAGGCGCCGGGTTTCGATCGCATCTACGTCGCGGGAGAAATCGAGAAGGAGAAGACCGATCGCCATCGCGCGAGCGGCGTTCCCGTGCATCGCAAAGTCTGGGCGACGCTCGAGCGGCTTGCGGGCGAACTCGACCTGCCCTTCGAGATCGCGCGGTAGACCGCGTGGCCTACACCGTCGAGGCCTTGCGAGCGTTCGGAACCGCAACCGTCGTCGTCGAGACGAGCGACGGCTCGTTCCGCGGACGCTTGGCGACGGAATTTCTGACCGAGCGAGCGGTGCTCGCGATGCTTTTCACGGATGGCGGCAACCCGAGCGAGCCGCTCTGCATTCACCTCGAGTCGATCGACCGCGTCACCCTCGCGCCCGAGGTGTGACCCGCGAATCCTCCTCCCGGCGAAAGGTCGGGTGGCGCGGCCTCCGAACGTCGCTTTCCGTATGGTGCACGTCAACGTAGGGTCGCCGGCAGGCGCGTACAGCGTCGGAAGTACGGCTTTCTACCGGTACGTGGTGCGTCTCGGCGACTTCGGCTTGCCGATGCACGCCGCCGACCGCGACGCGATCGACATGCTCGCCGCGATTCCGAACGCGTTCGTCGATGAAGACGAATATTCGGGCAACGGCTGGCGCATCGTCCCCGCGAGCTCCTACGAAGATTGGCCCGTGCTCGAAGCGACGCCGGCACGGCTGCGCTCCGCGCTCGAAGCCGCGCGCCGCGTGCTGTGGGAAAATGCGGGTTCCGCCGGCATCTCCGCGCGCGAGATCTCGACCGTCGACGACGAGATCGAGAACGTGCTCTCGGTACTCGCGCGCGCCGAAGCCGCCGGCTTCAGCGTCAACGTTACCTACGTAAGTTAGGCGGCCGGCGCCGGGCCCTTACTGGTTCTGGCCGAAGAGCGAATTGAGCACGTTGCCGACGTTGCTCGTGCCACCCGTTTGCGTCGGACCTTCGGCTGCGGGCGGATGATACGTCATCGATTGCATGCCGATCCGACCCGGGCCGGTGAAGCGATTGAGCGAGAGCGCCGAGCCGCCGACGAACGCTCCCAGCGCGCCGAGCAGTCCGCCGCCGCCCTGCGATTGCAACACGGAAACCGTGTCCATGCGCAGGTTCGAATCTTTCCAAAGCCACGCGCCGGGTTCGACATCGAGTTGCTCGCCGGGGCCGAGTTGTTTCTCGAACACGTTGCCGTAGCCGTGTAGGAGCACGACGCCCTCACCCTGCTGCGCGGTAAACCGGTCGATGAAAATACCGGAGCGCGAGAAGAGCACGTTTGCGATTCCGGTTTGGAAGAAGAAGTCGTACGCGACGTTGCTCGTCGCGAGCAAGAACTGATGCTCGCGCACGTCGATCGACTGACCCGGCTTCAGCCGCATCGCGACGATCTGTCCGGGTGCCTCGCGCGAGAACGAAATGTTCCCGGGGCCGCGCGCCGTCGAAATGAAGATTTGCAATCCGGAAAAGAAGCGCTTCGCCGCATTCTGGATGCCCATGAAACCGAGCGTAACGTTCGGCTGCTTCCAAAGCAGAATGTGGTGCTCGAAATAGACCGTCTGCTGCGTGCCGAGTTCGACGTCGACGACCGGAACGAGTTCGCCCTCGACCTTAATCGTCATATCGCCGAGCCGAATCGGATCCTTCGGGTTATCCGATTCCGGAATCGGTTCGGAATACGAACCGACCTGCGTGAGTACCGGTGCCGGCGCACCGCAATTCGCACAAAACTTCGCACCGGGCACGAGCGCCGCTTGACACGTCGGACAGTTCACGTGGCCTCCGATCCTCACGAGCGATGACGGAACGCTCTATCCCGCGAGCGCCGTAAGGTTACAGGTTCCGCATCGACGCCGAGAAATGCTCCCAGCTACGCGCGCGCGCCGGCGATCGTGTTAAAGAACGGCTGCGGGCCCAAACGCGCGACGGTCTGCGAGAATCGCTCGCCCGCGGTCGCGAGCGCTTCGTACTCGTTCAAGACGGCGTCGAGAACGTGCCGGACCTCGTCGCGCGGAATCTTCTTCGGATAGAGCGCCCCGAGTCGGCGTTCGCGCGCGTTGCCGCCGACGTAGAGTGCGTATGCCTCGACGCGCACGCCGTTCGCGTCGGCGGTCGCTCCAGAAAGTCCGATGTCGGCGACTTGATGCTTCGCGCACGAATGCGGGCAGCCGCTCACGTGAATGCGAAAATCCGCATAGCGCGGATCGTCGCGGCGCGGCACGAACCATTGCGCGAGCTCTTCGCCCATCGCCATGGCATGCGTGACCGCGAGCGGACAATATTCGAGGCCCACGCATGCCACCACGTCGGCGATCCCGCCGCGACCGGCGGTCCGCAGCCCCGCATCTTCGATGGCCGCGAGCGCGCGCGCGACGTCAATCTCGCGCACGCCCTGCAATTCCGCGTTCTGATCCGGCGTGAGATGCACGACACCGTCGCCGAACGTTTTCGCGGCAGCCGCGAGCGCGCGAGCGGCGGCGACGTGGAGCTCGCCCATCGGCACGAGGGCCGGGATGGTGAAGAAGCCGGGCTGCTTCTGTGGCACGGCCGGGCCGGCGACACCAGCGTGCATCGGAGCGCCCTCGCCCGGAGGTTCGCTCGCCTTCAGCGGCGACCACGCGGCATCGTGCGAGCGCCGTGCAGCCGCGAACTCCTCATCGAACACGTCGCGAACGCGTTGCGCTCCCCACGCATCGACGAGGAGCTTGATCTTCGCCTTCGCACGCGCGCTTCGGTCGCCGTATTTCGCACCGAGCGCGACGAGCGCGTCGAATGCGACGAGGAGATCGCCTTGGGCGACGCCGCGGCGCATCTCGATCGCCAAACGGGGCGTCGCGCCGAGACCGCCCGCGCCCCACACGGTGAAGGTCGGCGGTCCGCCCCGCGCATCGGGCGTCGCGACGAAACCGATGTCGCTCGTCGCGACGTGGTCGTCACACGCAGGCGAACACGCGATCGCGACGTTCATCTTGCGCGAAAGATTGGTCGCGTCGCTGATCTCCACGATACGATCGTGCAGCCGGCGCACGAACGGTTCGGGCGGAAGCACCTCGCCTGCGAACGTGCCCGCATGCGCGCACGCGATCACGTTGCGTAGGGTATCGCCGCACGTGCCTTTCGTCGTAAGCCCGACCTCCGCGAGCGCCGCGCGCAGAGCCGGAACGTTTTCGATCGCGACGTGATGGATCTCGAGACCGCCACGCGTCGTGACGTGCACGCCCGGATGCCCGTACCGTTCGGCCAGATCCGCGACGCGCACGAGCTGCGCGGGCGTCGCCTTCCCGCCCGGAACGCGAATGCGAATCATGAAGACGCCGACGTGCCGCTGCGCGCACACGCCCTGCGTCTTCAAGCGATATCGGTCCTCCTCGGAAATCGACGCGAAGCCGCTCGCGGCGAGCCGGTCGATATCGACCGCGATCCCCGTTGCTTTCACGTCCTCGATCCGCACCGTGCGTTAGTAGGCGGGCAACGGAACCGGCGACGCTCCGGGTTCCAAGATCGTCGCGAGCGTGCTCGGATCGACGTCCGTCTTGAACGTCGCATGAAAGCGATTCACGACGTTGCTGAGTCCCACGATCAGACAGATGTCCATGATCTGTTCTTGCGCGTAATACGTGGCGAGTTCGCTGTAGAGCGCGTCGTCGATGACGATGCGGAGCGTCGATTGCCGCGCGTACCGCACGAGGACCGCTTCGGCGGGAGAGAAGAGTCCGGGCGGAGGCACCTCATCGCCGAGATGTCCGAGCTGTTCGTCCGTGATTCCCACGCTCCGACCGAGCATGATATGCGTGGGGATTCAATAGTGGCAGTCGTTCGCGATCGTCGCGGTCGTGTACGCGAGCTCCGTCTCCTTCGGAGTTAAGGACGAAGAGCCGGTACCGTTTCCAAAGTTATAGACCGCGCCGATGAATGCGAAGAAGCCCTGCAGCGCCGCCGGCTTGTTGGCGAGCGCGCGAATGACGTTGAGTGTCGGACCGCCGCTTGCCGCGATCGCAGCGAGCGCTTCGAGAATCGCCGGGTCCGTGTTGGGATCGTTCTCATGATCGAGAGGTATGCGTGCCATGCGCAACGTTTCGCACGGCACGACCGACGTGCCGCGCGCATTTCGGACGGCACGCATCCCGGAGTCTGTGCATCTGGATAACCGAGCCGACCCGTTACCGAGCCCGAATCGCAACGCCCCAGTTCACGAGCCATCCGAGCGTAATCCCGAGCACCAGCAAAACGAACGGAAGCGACATCAACCCGTACTGGCCGTGCATCACGTGAACGATGAGCGCTCCAAGCATGAGGCAGATGACCCCGATCGCTCCAAGAAACACCGACTTCGGGATCATCAACGCCCCGGCGACGACGATCTCGATGACGCCCGTAACGTACATGAACCAACGCGGCAGCTCGAGCGCATCGAACATCATGACGAACATGTGGTGCGAGAGCAATTTCGCGACGCCGACCCCAAAGAAAATGACGGCGAGCAACACCGCGATCGCCCAGGTGGCAGTCGACTTTAGGTTCGTAGTTCCCACCACACATGAGGATTCCTCACCGCAATGGGAAGGCTCCCCCTACGAGGTCGTCGAGAGCCGGCCGCCGCGCCACCAGCCCTGCAACGAGCCGAGCGCGATCGCTAAGACGAGGAGAACGAGCGGGCCGATCGCCATCCCGAGCTGTCCGTGCGTGACGTGCGAAAAGATGGCACCGATCATGATGCACACGACGATGGCGGTCGCGACGGCGCGCAAGCGCGGCAGCAGGAAGAAGATCGCGCTCAGAACCTCGAGCGCCCCCACGACGTACAAGAACCACTGCGGATATCCGAAGAGCGCGAACTCGGCAACCATCATCGGAGCCGAGAATAATTTCGCAATGCCCGCACCGGCGAAGGCCAGCGCCAAGATGACCGCAAGAACCGAGACGGAAACGCTTTGCCATTTCATATCGCTACCCTACGATTATCGTTTCTATGTGTCAATCATTTCCTATGGTATGATGCCTCCGTGGATCTGAAGGCACGGATGCTCGCTACCGGCCCGCGACGCGAACCGAACCCGGTTCTGCTGGCGAAAATCGGCCGAATTGCGCTACGGCGTTTAGGGGAAGCCCTCGACCCGACCGGCCTCAAACCGCGCCACATCGCCGCCATGACCGCCCTGCGGGAGCACCCTTCGTCCCAATCGGCGCTTTCGGAAGCCACCGGCGTGGACGCCGCAAAACTCGTCGGCGTGCTCAACGACCTCGAATCCGAAGGTCTCGTGACGCGCAAACGCGACAAGGACGACCGCCGCCGCCACACGGTCGAACTCTCCGAGCTCGGCCACGCGCGCCTCGCAGGCGTCGACGCTGCCGTGCGGGCCGTTGAAAACGATCTCTTCGCGGGCCTCGATGCCGCGCAGCGAGCCTACCTCGGCGCCCTACTCGTACACATCGCAGAAAACGCAGCACCGGGCCCGTGCGACGCCGAGGAGATCGCGGCGCCGCGCTAGCCGCGAGGTGAAAACGATGACGACGAAACCCGCCAAATCAAAACCGGCGATCGACGTTGCGAAACTCAGCAAACGCATAGAAAACGTGAAGGGGTGGATCGAGGCGAAGCCCGGTGCGGAAGGGCGCCCATACTCGCCGGGCAAGAACGCCGCGCCGCTCGTCATCATTTACAAAGTCATGGGCAAGGTGTTCGCGATTCTCGCCGTCCGCGGAGTCGAGGACGTGATCCTGAAGTGCGACCCTCTCTTAGCTGAGGCGCTCCGTAGGGACTACACGGGCGTCGGCCATCGCTCTCATCTCGACCGCCGCTATTGGATCGCCGTCCAACTCGATGCGGAC
>Ga0209611_10013298_pt1 | contig 11326 bp, 5 predicted proteins | sample S1TSphgellanicum_3_FD_187693 | JGI IMG/M metagenome (GOLD analysis project Ga0209611, IMG submission 187693) | Host-associated microbial communities from peat moss isolated from Minnesota, USA - S1T2_Fc - Sphagnum magellanicum MG (SPAdes) (version 2) | ecosystem: Host-associated > Plants > Peat...
TGTGAATTTGTAAAATCAAAACCAAGCCCTTTCTTTCAATAATGAGGAAAAAGCATGGTTATTAGGATTATTCACAAATTACAAGATATATAAGTTTTCAAAGGGATTGGGAAATTATAGGTTGGGCAAGACAATTGGAGATTTCAATGTATTTTTATTTTTTTTCAAATTTCTTTTTCAATAAATTCATATATTCCATTCAAAATCACCTAATTATAATACACAATTTGATCATCTTCCACAAAGTTCTTTCAACTTACCATAATTTTAGATTTTACCATTCACGTTGAGCTTTTTAGGGTTAATCTCTCTTTCAAACGCATGCACCTTTCAAACGCGTGCAACTAGCACATAGTGTGGTCTAGCAAGTTGTTCTTCAATTTTTGAATGCATTCAATTTTATGAAAGTGTTGAACAATTATTCTTAATCGAGTTAGTTGCGAAAGATCAAAAGTTTAGTAAAGTTGAATTTGGGAAAGAAGATAAGATGAAAGGAATGCCAAAAAGACAAGGATCCATCAAAAAAAGTTATATATTGAAGAGACTAAAGGATTGGCTTGTGTTGGTAGTCAAAGAGAGATAATGGATGAATTGTATGCAAAAATAAATGAAAAAATTCAAGAAAGACAATAAATGAAAGAAAGCCATGAAAGATGAAAATTTTGAAAAAAGTGAGATTCTAAAAGGATGATGGTAGAAACAAAGATTGGGGAAAACAAAAAATACAAGAAAAACAAATGGGTTGAATGGAGGATTGGGGGAAAGATGGAATCAAAAAAGTTGAAACATGATAAAGACACAAGCAAAGAATGAAGTGTCAAATCTTCTATAATATGTATTTTATTATTGTATGTTCTTTTTTATCATACATTGAAAAAGAATCAAAGGTTTCAACAAAAGGGAGAAAAAATACACAAGTACAATCGCAAGCATTCCCAATCTTTCATAGCAAATTGGGCTTGCATTTAACTTTGATATACTTGTTTCTAGTGTCTTCCAAAATTGTGTAATTTAAAAGCTTCTCCCCCCATACCCGGCCACAGTAAACCAGCATCCACCAATGCACCATGAAGGATGGATGGTAAGTGGTTAGGAAACAATTTTTTTGTTGTGTTCCAGTTCCTTAGCTAACCATGGTGGTTAAATCGGTTGTTTTTTTTTTACTACATATCTAGTAACAACCCACATAGCAGGTTGTTAGTTGGAAGGTAGTAAACATATTATTTACCTATGCATAAACTATAAACCATCTACTTACCTAGTAGTTACCTTTTTTTTTACCTATCTACCTATATATGATGCCTATATTAACTCAGTTGAGGTTCATCCACAATTAAGTAATAACATGAGTCCAATGGATGGTGCATTGGTGGGTGTTGGTTCGTTGTGGCCCCCATACCATTTACTTGCGCCTCCATTGTTTTTTTTTATAGCCAAGATGGTTTTACTTAGAGTTTTTGAATCATCATCCATTAACATGAAAATTGGTACACTAAAAAGTGAGATTATTTAAATAAAATCATTTAAACCGTTTATTCTATCTAGCCAATCAAGAGCAATTCTTATATTGTGCAATTCTTTTTATAAGCATTGGATTTTGTGCACAAATACTATCCCAAAGTCAATTCATGATTTCAAATTGGCATAAACTTGATTATATTTTATTGAAAAAAATACAATGCAAGGCATCAATGGGGTTGCTCTAAAGCCATCTTTTACTCACATCATCATTTATCAATGTATGACATCCAACAATGTTAATTATCTCTCCATCACCATTCATAAACATGAAAAATTAATAGTACATACATACTTACATATAACACATTGATAAGCAAATGTTAGAAAAAAATGCAAGATATAGTGCATCCACACATAGCCCTACTTTATCACCAAATGATGACATGGCATGTACATGTGACAATAGTGTTAAATGTTAGAGTTGCATTAACATTGAATTTTAAATTAACATTCCCTTGTAAAAATGTGTGGTAACTTACACACCCAAAAAAAATAATTAAATAATTTGAAATTATGAAAACGTTCATTGTGCACACACTCCTACTTATGTTCCTGCTTACGTTCCATTGTTCAATACCTTGTGCATAGAGCATTGTGCACAACATCAAGCTTTACACAACATTGCATAACATCGAACTTCAAGGACTTTCATGAGTTGTCATTGCTTTCAAAACATGCAAAATGGCACCACAAAAAATGATGACAACGTGGTTGATGAATTTGATTCTAACCAATACCACAAATAACTCAATGAGTAATTGTCTTCAACTTCAATTGCAATTTTGTTTCATGCATTTAAATACAAATTTTATTTGATTAGTGTACAAGAATACAAATATGTTGCAATCACACCAAACAATCAAAGACCATAGAAAGCAAGTGGCATTTATCAAATTTAAAAAGAAAAAAAAACTAAACCAAAAAAATGAGTTTATATTCAACTAATGATTTCATATAAAGCAAACAACCCTACCAAAGCAATTGGGAATTCTTTGACGTGATGGCCTTGATACAAACAAAGTGCAAAGAATATGTACAATCTAAACCCACATGATCAATTTGAATCTACCACATCTATGTGAGGGAATATTGTTACAATTGTGGATTTAAACCGTTATTTTCCTTTGCCAAGGAAAAACATAGCTTGCAAGCATAAATGGGGTGCATTCTATGGATATTTCAAATGTGTGTTTGATTACATGGTGGGAACTAGCCATAACATAAAAAAATGGGATTTAACACCTTAAGAAAAAGTAACAGTAAATTTTCCTCAACATTGTAACAAAAACACATGTACAATTGATTGATTCCTTCATGGGTGGGTGACCCATGCTAAAACCTTCTCACATGTGTGACACATTGACTCTAGATGATGGTGTTCATGTCTCTCTAAGTTTCATTCCATGACCAAATTCAGAGGATGGTTGTAATCAAAATACAATTCAAATAATTCCAATATTTCAAAGGAATATGTAGAACAAGGTATGGATTGCACATTTCCTCATCAAACTAATAATGCAAAAAAATGCGTAATCTTCCATCTTCATTACCTTTTGCATTTACAAGAAACAACATGACATTATAGTCCACACCCCCTTCACAAATTTTGAAAATTTGAACACCAACAATTATGTTACATGGTGAACAAACACCTCCAATGGTTCTTGAGAGAATCACATAAACCTAAATACTTTTTAAGATTCATTGAATGAAGTTGTCAATGAAGATGTAACCCTTGGAAAGGAATCAAACTCCTCTAATTGGCAAAACAAGACATAGCAACATTGCTATCAAATAGAAATTGTTTTCCACAAACAATGTTATGGTTGATGTTGTGGACATGGGGAACAAAATGCTCGTAATGTCAATTGAAAAACACATAGCAAAAATACAATGAGAATTTTATAATCAACAATTTGATTTTTACAAAATTAAAGATGTAAAACAATTTGAGTACTTCAAAGAAAAAGGTTAATGGATGTCATTTCTAAACTCACACAAGTTATGGGGAGGATGTTTGATGCCAAAGAAAATTCTTCAAAAAATCTAGTTACAATTAATGTTTTCAAATGAATGACAACATTAATAACTCAACAATAAGAAGGTTGACTTAATTTTTGACTCCACCTAGGAGTTTGAATTGATATCCAACTCAAACATCAATAAGGATGGTATTTGATTTCTACTACACTTGTTTCCATATGTGAATTGTGCAATTTTTTCATTAACAACATTACATAATAGACACTTTCATGAAAACTCTAATTCAAACTACATTTCCAATGTCCATTTTCAATTAAATATTAAAGTTTTGAACTGACACATTTCAAAACATATTTTGTTGTCATCCAAAATAGAATTCAAGTTGAGTATGTCAATGTGCTCCATGTGTTTTTTGCCCATCAATGATAGTCCCTAATTCACCATCATGTTCATGCATCACTAACCTTGATATCTTTCTGTGTAAAATTTGTTAGGCTATTACAAGCTCTTGAATAGTGGTCTCAAATTCAAAATAGTCCAAAATATTTTGGACATTTATTTTTTCGTGTTTGAATAACATGTTGTGTAAAATGCAACAATAGGTAACTAGATCTAAAACAATAAGGACATGCAAATATTTGTTTTGTGATGGAGCTCATGGAAAACCTATTTTTAAATGAAAAATGCATTTTCCATTACAACCCTCCCTTTCTTGTGTTTTATGTTGAGCAATAATTTGCACCCTTGGTTGTGAAGGGTTGCCACCCAATCAAGCAAGGGACAACCCTTGTCTACTAACAAATAAGGTGCAATTCCATCTAGGCATCCCCATTCTAAGCTAAACACCCCACATACAAAACAAATATGCAAAGCATGCAAAAATCATTTATAAATCTAGGAAACTGCACAAAATATTTTTGAATTCTTTCTTGTGATTCACAATAGCTTGACAAACAATTGTGTAACCCACATTCTAGTGATAATAATAGTCTTCACAAGATTGGCCAATAGGTCTAACAATGGGGAAGTGTGTACCATTCAAAACACCATCAATACTTGGGAGCCCACATGGCTTTTTGAATCTAATCATGATTCATGGCCTCCTCCAATTTATTGTTAAAAAACTAAGATATCATCTTTTTGAAAATGATTGTGATTACTTGAATGAATTATCTCACAACAAATAAAATAATAAATCTTCATATGGCAAAAAATTCATTACAAATTAAGATTACAACCTTATGTTATTTTGTACATTACACATGTAATATGAATTTCAATGGGAATAATAAGTTTATACCTTGTGTTTTGCTTATGAATCAAGGTTTCAATCGGTTGGCTATTTCAAAGAGAGTACATTCTATCATCTTAAAATTTGAAACCATTGTTGATCATCATATTTGATTACCAAGAATACATAAAATCATGTCATATTCTTGAGCTTGACCCAATATCAAAACTTTTCACTAACAAACCTTAATCTAAAATGGCAAATTGTAACAAATAAAATTATAACTTATTCATAACTACAATGTTTGAAAATACATGGAAAGGTGGAAAATCTAATGTGTTTCCTAACATCTTTAACACACTAATCAACAAACAATAACCTTTATCAAGATCCCATTAATGAGATCAGAGTCCATGATCATTACAAAAAAAGGGAACAACAAAATTGAAAAAGAAAACCTAAAAATGAAGGACTATAAATGAATCTTTAAAAAATTGGAACTTGTTTCATCTTCTTTGGAATTAGAACATTAAACAAAATCTTCGCAACTGTCACAAAAAATTTAACAAAATGCAAAAGACTTAAACCTTAAAGAATTCAAGAGGACCATGTAAATATCAAGAAAAAAAAATCAGCTAAAAAGAAGAATGGAAAAAGGAAATTCAACAATGGAGTTTTGAAAGTGTATTGTGAACTTACTTAAACATTGGAGCATCGTGAAGCCATTATCTACATCTTTGTTCTTTTTTGCCAAAAGTACAAAAGACAATTGTCACGAAAATTGAAGTATCAAATGCATTTAAGATTTGATAGATGACATTATTGCAAGAAAAACACAAACATTGCCATGCTAGGAAGTTTCATCTTGACAATGTTACAAGAAGAAACAAAAATGTGAAAGTTGTAAGTTGACAACATTGTAAAACTAAACTTCATTATGCATTGGAATGAAAATGAAAAAAATAGACAAATGAAAGAAGCTTGTTATAGACAAGTGCAAGAAGCTTGTAATGAACAACTACAAGAATCTTGTTGTTCTTGAGCTCAGAGCAAACGATGCAATCATCAATTTGCCACGAAGTTACATTTTCCTCAAGCGGTCATGTTGGCAACACAAAGTTGACTAGAGATAAATAATCTCTAGGTGTAAACACTTTAGTTGTAAGTGGTAGGTTAACTTTAGAGTGAGTAGGATTTTTTAAACCGTTAGTTCATGACATGAATTAGGGTTTTATTAAGTAGGCGTTAGTGATTCTAAAATTTTCCCCCCCTATCTTTGGGTGTTATGTACAATAAACAATATAAAATTATAAACTATTTAAATGCCATTACTAGGCCAATCAAAAGTAGTCAATCTTTTCAATGACCCTTTAAAAATCATTTCATCTTATGCATATATACAGGAACAAATTGCCCTACTAGTCAAGTGTTGGAATTTCAAAAATTGCTTGTTCCAGTTATGAAGCTTTGAAAGTTCAAAGAATTGGTAGTTTTCGAGAATGAACCCCACTTTAAACAACCACCAATATGGATAGAATCTTATATTGGTGGGTACAATTTGGAAGGCAGATGGTTTAGGGTTTAGGGTTTAGGACCCATTAAATTGTTGGTGTTAGTTAAAATGTGTTCTAGAGGGGTTAGCCTAGTAATGACTTGACAAACACCATTAGAGTATGAAAATGTTATTGTTGGGGACTATTTTTACTAGTGTTGTGTGGTTCTTTGAATTTCTAACAAATTGTTGGTTCCATTTTTTAAATTATTTCGTAATTAAAAACCATGGATTTCAATTCTTTGAAAAAAATCAAAATCAAAATCAAAGAATTGTTGGTCTCAATTATTTCAAAACCCACCCACGGTTTTTGTGAAAATCACTGGCAATGAAATAGCCATTTTATGGCTAGTTATTTGATTTTTTCAAACAAACATTGAATGCCACACTGATAATCATCCACAAGAGGAATTAGCCACATTTTGGCTACACGTGAGAGAGGAAAGTGGAAAAAATTAAGAATTCTATATTTTTCGTGATGTATTAGAACCTATTGTCAAAAGATGGTGGTTTTTGGGGGAAAAAAATTCCTTGGAATTTGGCAAGTTTGCCACTTTTTTTTTAACAAAAATCTTTTGTATGAGCAGCATTGGATTTTGTTGTTGTCATTGAGTGGCAAAATTTTGCCAAAAATAAAAAATGCTGATGTGTATAGTATGCAATTGTTGGTAGTTGATTTTTAAGTCACCCAAGTGCAAGAAAACTCATAATGAGCACCATGTCATAGGTTTCTATTTTATTTTATTTTTATTTTTTCAATCTTGTGATTGAAATGACAATTGTCCACAAGAAGATTTAGCCAAATTTTGACATAAATGAAAATTTAAATAATAAACTTTAAGCATCCTTCCATATATTGTTGGAGCTACTACATATTGGAATCCAATGAATACATTTTGCCAAAAAAAAACAATTCACTAGCCTAATCTAGCAAATTTAGAGGATTTTTTTTCATAAAAATTTCTTTGTACATTGATATCGGATGTTTTAGATCTACAAATTTCCAAAATCCACCAAAACAAAAATTGATTGGTCATAACCTATGGTAACCAAAAACTTTTGTAAAATTTTGCTTCTTATAAGAAGGTTGAAATTAACAAAAATTAATTTAAAGAAATGTGACAATTTTCAACTACACATAATCCTGAGATTTTTTTTAAAAAAAATTTCTCTAAAAAGATATTAAACATTAAAATTTATAAATATGGACTCCTTTGGATTTTCAAACTATGATCAGCCAACATGAAAATTTGTTAAAATATTAAAAAAAGATGTAGAAACACATTCTGTCAATTTTGACAACTTTTAATTTTAAGAAATGTAATTTTTTAGAATAGAGGTTTTCACCTTGTCAAATTATATATGGCAATATAATTTTGGTGTTAATATTAGCCTCATAAAGTTTTAAAACATGTAAATCAAAGGAAAAGATTTCGTTGAATGGCAACATTTTTAGAAATTTGAAAATAGTTGAACTAATTAATTAATGTAAAAAACATTGTTGAGGAAAAGGTCATAATTAACATTTTCTAATTCAGATAGAGAAAATGGGTTCGTCGTAATGAGTAGAAAATAATTTAACAATTGAAAATTGTTCAACAATATGCAAATTATTCTATGATACAATATATCATTTGAAAATCAAGGTTAATCATTGAACAATTTTCACCCCAAACTTGCAAAATTAATCTTAAGAAAATCACATTGCCAAAGAATTTGTAGGTCAAGATCCATTGCAACCACAAGACAAAAATTCATCAAATTGTCTCATTATTTGATTGAAGGCTCCCATTGTAAGAAAATGTTGAAAAATGTATTTTCAAAAAAGGTTCGCTAGAAACATTTTTACACTTGTTCTACAAAATTAATAACATTGGGACCATTGTTGCATGAAAATCACCAAAATTTGTGGATATGCTAAAAAAATGTTTGATATATGCACACCACTCATAAAACAAAACTTGATTCACTTCAAACTTCTTCCCAAAAAAAATTCCACAATCCATCAAACACCTCTTACTTAAAAAGGGAAAAATACAAAACAATCTCAAAAATTAAAATAATAAAAAGAAATTTCCCACATTATTATATTCTACTAAAATGTTGAAGAATTACCTACAATACAAAAACAACACAAACTAAAATGTATAGATTTGCTACAAGTATGGCACATTGAAACATTTTGAAGATTTTTTTTTTTAAAAGCACAAAAAAATTTCTTTATGTTCATCAAAAACAAAATTTACTAAATAATCAAAATTTGACCTAATACTATATGAAATTGTAGGAACATTGCACAAGTGCAAAAGCTTTGTGTCTACCCTAAACCCTAAACCCATCAAGCCTTAGTATCATGGTCACATAACACGACAATTTGGAGCTCCATAACAAAGTGAAAACATAAAAAAAACATCAAACCACAATCACAACAATTTGGAGTTCTACAACAAAGAAGAGATGAAAAGCTCACAAAAGAGTCCTCTCAAAGAAACATCACCCATTGCCAAAAAAATAAAAATAAAAATAAAATGAAATAATAAATTAGGAATGGTCCTTTCAAGGAAACATTGCCATTGTCAAGAAAAAAAGAGGAGAATAATAAAACCATGAAAAATACAAAAGAAACATAAGTGACATTTTTAATTAATTAATTAATTTTTATTTATTTTTTGGTTAAAAAACAATTGGGTTGGATTTAGTTTTGAAACTTAATTATTATTAAACTTAGGGCTCCATGTTGCTTCACACACACTAGGGATGAGGATCTACCAATTTTTTTTTCTTTCTTCTTATTTTCCCATGTATGGTTTCCAATAGTTTATCATTATTTATTTATGTCAATCTCAAACTTAATTTAATTTAAATAAATATAATTATTATCAACAATGATAAGGCAAATTGTTAATTTATTTTTTCATATCTATTTATTAGAAAATTTAAATAAGAAAAAAGATAATTATTAGAAAAGGAATGAGGTAGTTAGGCTTGAAAATGAGACATGTATGAATTGTATCTTACTAAAATGTGATAAACAACTTGGTTAGTAAATTAGGTCAATTTAGTGACTTACTAATTGTGATGGTTAGTTGGTCTCGAGTAAGCGCAAGCGAAGAAGCGCCTGGGCCAAGCCGGACACCGCCATCGCTGTTTCCGACCGAAGCTTCGACCGCCTGCATCTTCCTTCTCTCGTGCGTTGCAAGTCCTTTGACGCGGATTCTCATTCGGCGACGAGATTTCCGTTCTTTTGAGGTAATTATCGGCTGCTAAGCTTCTGTTTATGGCACGAAACTGTGCATATAAGTGTCTTGTCCGTGCTTCTTCTTAACTTGCAAGAGGAGGACGAGGAGGAAGAAGAAGTTCCTGCTTTCAGGTTGTATGGAGATTTTCTCTGTGGATTTTTTTTTCCCCCTCTCTTTGATGTAGTTCTCCGCCACCCCACTGTGTCGTAGATCTCGGTTTCTGTGATGTGATATTCTTTGCAACTGTCTTCTGGAATCAGTAGTTTCGGTTTAACAAGGAGAACCCGCCCGAGGTCGTTTTGGTTGTTTGTGTCTATTACGATGATTGTAATATTGGATGCGCTCGAGAATTTTGCACGCACTGGCTGTTTAGAGAGGTGGCAGAAACCGTCGCTTTTGTGCACGTTCTTGTTCTTTGAGAGAGGATGTGTATTAGTCTGTGTGGAAGAAGCAAGGGATTGACACCTTCTGATGTCGATTCCTTCGACTGAACATCGGATCAGATTCTCAAAACTGTTTTGTTGTTGTTTGTTGCAGTAATGGTAGCGTAAGAGTACGATGTGGCTAGCAACGCTCTGAGACGAAAGAGGTCCTCTGAGAAAGAGTTGGAGATATGGCATCCTTTACTGCCTTAAGGAATGAAGTATTCTCAAGGGAGCATCGTCGTCAGCAATACGCAGACAAGCTGCTGGGACTGAATGCATATGAGAGACATAAGCATTTCATTAAGGAGTATCAACAGTATTATTATGGTGCAAGTGCTGCTTCATCTGCAGGTCAGAAACTTCCCTTGAAAACTGACAATGACACACTCAGAGAGACTTACAGGTTCATTCGAACCGAGGAAGATGATGCTGAGAGATCTTGGGAGCAGCGGCTGGCCAAACGGTACCACGAAAAGCTCTTCAAGGAGTATTGTATAGCAGATATGTCTCAATACAAAGAGAGCAGGATTGGAATGAGATGGAGAACAGAGAAGGAAGTCATCAGTGGGAAAGGGCAATTTGAGTGCGCAAACAAAAAGTGTGCTAGAAAAGAGGGTCTCAGGAGTTATGAGGTGAATTTTTCATACACAGAGGCAGGGGAGAGTAAGCAAGCTCTCGTGAAGCTGCGTGTTTGCCCTAAGTGTTCTTTCAAGCTCAACTACAGGAAAGAGAAGGAGCTGGAGCGCAAATTACGACGAGATGCAAAAATGAGCAAGAGAAAAAGGGCACTAGACAGAAGCAGGAAGAAGAGTAGAAACAAAAGTAGGGAAAGGATCAGCAGGGAGGAGAGGAGTGATGAGGAATCAGGGGAAGAGTCCAGTGACCCAGAGGAGAAAGACAGCTCTGATGTAAGTGAGGATCTGGAAGGAGTCAGACGCTTCAGGAAGACAAAGTCTCAAGAGGGAGGATCTGATGGTGGAAGAATGCAAGAAACTGAGTGCAAGGATAAAGAGTTTGAGCCCTTCTTCAAGGGCATGTTTCTGTAAATTTTTGTTGGAAGACTGTATCCTGTAAAGGAGATCTAGGTATCCAAAGTGTGGAATTGCAAGGAAGAGATTGTGACTAGATGTGCAGGACAAAAGCAAAGAAGTTGATTCTTTTCTAGGTGTAGTTTGATATGCTTGGAGGTATGAGTGCAGTCCATGCACGAGTGCCCAATTGTGTATCCTAGAACACAATATTGCAGTGCACCAGAGAGGGTTTGAGTGGCATTCTTCAATTACTGGCTGCATTGAGCAATCCAGACAAGAATGTGGGACACTTAATGCTCCCATCCCTATGGTCTGCTGGATGTTAGATTTAGCTCCAGCCTGTG
>Ga0209611_10013299_pt1 | contig 11326 bp, 8 predicted proteins | sample S1TSphgellanicum_3_FD_187693 | JGI IMG/M metagenome (GOLD analysis project Ga0209611, IMG submission 187693) | Host-associated microbial communities from peat moss isolated from Minnesota, USA - S1T2_Fc - Sphagnum magellanicum MG (SPAdes) (version 2) | ecosystem: Host-associated > Plants > Peat...
ATAAAGAGCAAGGCTGGAGGGGAGTTGGACATCTCACTCCAAGCATTGTTCACATACTTGTGTGTCTTATGTGCTTGTGATTGCGCAATCTCTCCTCTGATCCTATTGTTCTTCAATACTTCAATAAATACAAGCCATAATTTTATGATTGTAGCATTTGACGCATACAACCTTTGTAATCTTCTTTTAGTTAATACAATTGTTAAAGCTTTCATTTCTTGCTAGTTTCCAAGTTGTTTCCAATATTGTGAAGGGACCAAAGCATATCGCTGAACCAAAAGGAACCAATAGGAAACCAAAAGGATCATTAAGAGTCGAGATGTTGTGTTCCTTGAAGGGACGAAAAAAGTAGAAGGTGCTCTTGATAAGAGACCCTTTTTTTGCATCACAATTTTTGCATAAAAAATTCGGTGGTCTTGATTTGCACAATGCGATCATGCATGTAAATTGGAGTAGGCACTTATAGTTGATTAAAGCTTGTCAATGATATCAGATTGATCTTCAATTTGTTTCACCATGTTTATAACTTTATGTTGTAACACATCAAGTCGTTGCTTCATATCTTCCTAGGGACATTTATGTACATTTTGTGATTAGAGATCAGTGGTCTTGAAATTCTCTAAATTGGAGATAGGGAGGTTGAATCTATTTAATTACACTCAATTTAGTATATGCTAAACTCACCTAGTTCTTAACTTTTGCCTCTAGCTTGCTATAGATTTTGCCAATATTCTTGTTGGATGTTGGATACTTGCCAACCATCTCTAAGCCTATTGCTTCAACTTGAACACACAACCACCATAATACATGGCAAAATAGTCCATTCCTTCACATACACTGAACACTGCAAACAATTCTCCTCTGTCCAATTGGATAATAGTTTTATTGTCACCTTTCTTTTTTCAACCACTAGTTTGTAAATAAGTTTTGATAGGTACATAAGCTATGTAATGCAAAAAATTGGTAATTGCACTAATGAAAATTATAAAAACAAGAATAATTATTGCAAATAATGTCATGAGTAGACATATGTTGGAGATGAGATACCAAGAAAGCCGAGGACTGTTGTAACTCCATTGTTTGCACCTAGAAATGACCAAAATAACTTTAGCAGGGCCACCATGTTACTTGTTATAAACATATGTAACAACCATATCACTACCATTACAAAGTGCCCATCATTGGATCCAAGTTCGACACCAATTTTAGATTTGATCAAAGTCGCTTTGAGGACTTCCTCCTCTTGATCTTCTGAAAAGCTTCTCAATGCATGAAATGGCCAATCTAGAAAACAAACAATATAAAACAAATAGTAGTTCAAGGTAAAGGGTTCCTAAGCTACTACAGACTCATTTGATTAGTTACAAAAGATTTGAAGCAGCATTATATAAGCAAGAGTAAAAACACCAACAATTTATTCTTGATCAAACTTAGATGCAGTTTATTGTAGATAAACTATGGTGGAAGAGAGGGGAAAAGATGGACATGGCCAATAGGAAAGTTTTGTGAAGGTACATATATTAAGTGAGTAGTAGAAAAACCTAGAGTTCTTGGTCAAATTGTAATTAATGTTTGGGCTGTTCACTATTGTATGTAAAAACCACACTCTTTTGTTTCTATGATAGATGAAGATGAAGAAAAAGGATTCAAAAGTTGATTTGTCAGTAATTACCTTGACAACAATGAGTCACTACCCAAATACGCCATACCTTCTAGTCTGTGAAATAGTCATAAAAAACTTGCACACACAATACACTATAAGTTGTGTCCGCCCAAAATCCTACACAGTTGTAGAATATTATCAACAAAATATGTCGGGCTGCCTCAAAGAACAAGTGATTAATAAATCTTTACATAAGCATCACTTTGATTAAACTTAGATTAAAACTAGAGCATAAAGACCAACCAACCTTCTTTAGACTACCACTTTAGTGAATGCTTGTCTAGCTTGCTACCAACGCAAACACAAAATCCTAGTAATTGAGTAGCCCCTACAATGCAAAGTGTTCCACTAAATAAACCCAAATTAAGTAACACGGCCTAAATCACAAGCAAAAAAAAATGCCTAAGCCTTTTGTGGACATCCTTGACCTGTGAGGAATAAATATCTATAACATTGTACAACCACCTTACTTCCTATAAACATCACATGTTTGTCTTGAGCAAAGTGTGAAAAGAGCTTGCAAATTCATGAGCAAATTAATCTTGTGAAAGTATGTGTGGCGAAAAAGTTTCACATAACTATAAAGATAAACCACATGGCATATATCAAGCAACTATCCTTACATACCTTCAGAGGACAAATCACCATTGATGATGGCAATTTGCAACACACCCTAAACCATGATCATTATGGAGGTCGATGAACATGTGCAACATGTGACCAAAGCAGGACTTGCCAGCAACTAGACTATGAAATAAGGTATGATCCAAGCTACAATTTTTTTTTTCCCGATAGTGAGCATAATATTAAGATTGTGCTTCAACAGAGTAAAAACAAGCCCCAAAAGAAAAGGTGCAAAATACATCCCCAAGTAGGTTCAACTTATAATTGAGGATTCTTGTGTGTATGACCATTAAAACAATGGCCACTAGATAAAATTAATTTATAAAAGGACAACAAGAATTATGCGTCAATTTGTAGTCCCTCTCCCCTGCCCCCCAAGGGCAAAGGCAACATAACAACCAAGAACAATTCTTTGCAAGTTGCAAAATTATAATGTTCCTTGTTCCTTGTGATTAGAATCCAACTAACTTAATTTGGGTTCAAAAGTTAATTTACATCTTGTTTCCAATGCCAAAAGAAATTGGTTCACCTCCAACGGTTCCAATTCCAAATAAGTTGTCCACTGAGTAATAATAATTTTCCATTCTTAATATTTCTTTGAATTTCCCAGTTGCTTAGCCCCCATCATGAAACTCCCCCCCCCCTACCCCTACTAGAAAAGAACACCCTTGCAAAAGGAGAACAAAAATGGGAAAAACATGTGCCTGGACAATGATTCAACATTAACCAACATTTAAAAATTATGCGTATATTGTTGATATTATTTATTGAGGTATGCACCCAAAGTTATTTTAATTTCCTTTGAAGGAGCCATCTTGATTGACCCCATCATCAAACATTTAAAAACATTGGGTAGCCCCCATTATAAGCATCTTTGTGACCCCACTCCCCATAACAAAAAGTTAGTGGATTCGATGTGACAAACCATTTTTTAATTTATAAATGACAATCCAACATTACCGAAAGCATATGCAAATTTTTTTGAAGAGGAAACAACCATAAAATAAGAGAAGTGTTCCAAATGTATGTTAACTCCAAATTTAGAAAGTTTGGCCAATTGGCTAAGGTTCATGCACACCCACCTAGACAAAAGTGCCCAACAAACAATCCTTGCGCCTACCTACCCTAATCCCATTTTCATGTGAGTATGGAGTGCCTCCCCTTTGATTGAGCCATATAGGTGAGAAAGGGAAAACCTTTGGGCAAAGGATATGGGATGAAGTGAGGCATTATTAGGAACTTGAGGGATTTTATGAAGAACCCATTGGGAACATGGGGAACACCAGTAGGAACATATTGGAACATGATGGAACACAAGAATTTTTCTAATCCCACCCACTCCTCCCCCAAAAGAAAAATGATGAACCTTCCTGGGTCTATGTCCAATCTTGTCATTTTGCTCCATACATATTCTATTCCTAGACATGGATGTCACCAATTTTTTTGCTTCACCTAATATCATCTACAAAGCACACCGTATTTAACCATATTTATTTAGCTCGTAACCAAATGTAGTGAAATATTGTGCTATATGGTTCATTGCCACTTTGGCTACAATAGAAAAGCCAAGGAGTATAGAAGAAAGGATTCCCCGCTTGTTCAATCCACCACCATTAATGGAGATGAGTAAAAACCCATTAAAAAGATGTAAAGAGGGGGGCGTGCAACCCATGTTACTTAGGTTGTACACAAGCGGGTATAACTATACAACTAGGCTCAAGCAACTTGATTGACCAAGACAACCATGGAAAGGTTGGTTGTTGTGCTATGCATAGCTCAATGGAATGGCACACCCAGGGGGGGGGGACTAAGAAAATAGGTCCCTTGTGAAAATTAAGGTCTTTTTACTATTTTATATATAAGTTAGTTAGGTTCACTAGTTATGCATATCTCAAATCTTTACAAGAACAACCATTTCTCATGGTGTTTTAGAGGTATGGTATAATGCTCTAAATTTTTTGACTTTTCAATAATTTTGCAAATCATGAAAATAACCTAGCAAGTAAAAAAATTATAATTGACTTTAAACTAGAGAAAAACTCCCCAATTTGTTGTAAAAAAATGACAATTATAAATTTTTGAAACAATGGTGTAGTGACTAGTCCCAATTTTCTTTCCTTTTTATGATTAGACCACATAACATCATATTCAAATTTCAAGCATTACAATAATGAAAGTCAAGGCATCATCAAGTTAAATTTGGAAAATGGCATGTGAAAATCAAGGATGAGAATATCTTAAATAATGTAATGTTGACAAAATGCAAATGAATTTCAAAATATTGTGACTTCACCCAATTCCATTGTGGCATATGGGTCTTAAATTTATATATATAAGAATTGAAATAATCATTTTGAAGATGGGACTTGTCATCAATATGTAGCAGTTATTTGCCATTTTTAGCCTACCCCATTAGCAAGGGCATGAACTATGGGTGTATATTTTAGTGGTCCAAATAAGTGGGAGTGTGGAACATGAAATTACAAGCTTAATTATGGCATGTTCCATGAGTCCCCATGGTCCCACTATTTTCCCTTTCCCCACCCAAATAGTCGGGATTCTTATGCAAAAATTTCCAAAACCACTATTTTTGGGGAAAGGCCACATAGAACACAGTGAATCAAAAGGGGTCCAAATAAGTGTATAAATCCATTTTTATGAATGGTCATCAGCTGGAGGACCATGAGGGTCAATAGGCCAACATATGATATTTGTCTTAAAAGAATAGATTTTGGGATCAAACCCCAACCCTTTGAGTGCTACTATGTATCATGCAGTATTTTTGATCCTGGGAATTGGTATTGCAATGCTGGTGCAACATCAACTACATAGGTATTGCAAAACAAATCTTCGCCTACAAAAATCAAAACCATGGGAACAAAGTTCTCACACCATTCCACCGCCATCTTATGTCCTAGTAACTTCCCAACTTGGTTGTTGTTTTGAACCAGCCAGCTTCAAGGGGCAAACATAGTTTTGGCGTTGGCCACAATACCCAAGGCAGCTATAAATTCAAATAATTGCAGAACATTGGAAAAAACATTGGTTTCTTGGTGTAAGGTAAAGCTCCTTACCTTGGTGCTAGGGTGTCTTACATGATTTTTAGACTATGTACTATGGATTAATGAGTGATGACCAAAACTATATTTGTCAACCACCATCCCTTTAGAGGCGACTTGCCAATAATTCATTTGTTGGATGTTAGGAGGTTTTCAAGGGAAGGGATGATTGGGTTTGTGAAGAGTTTTGATGGCAATGGAACTAGAGTGTTTTTTTTTTCCCAAGGAGGGTCTTTTTTTAATCAAAATGTTGATGCCAAAGTGGAAATCATCCACAAAAGTATTCAACCAAATTTGGCTATAGCTCAGGGATGAAATTGGAAACAAAATATTTCAAAATTTTAATTAATTTTTAGTATTGAAAATTATGCAAAACTCAATATCCACCTCAGCATAGGTTTTTAAATGATGAAATCACCCCCAAGAAATCCCACTCATCAAGAGCTTTCCAATAGTACCAAGAGTTTGTTGTAATTTCCTTATATATATATGTATATATATATGATTTTGTTGACTTGTTCTAGAAATTTGTTCAATATTCAATAACTCCTGAACTGCAAACGTAAACACCATCAAACCACCTCAGTGCACCTCTACTCACTGAGAGCTTCCCAATGGTATAAAGGTACCACAAAATCCAACATCTTTGCCCATGAAGTTTGGGAAATCTCAACCTGACAAAGAAACAATACAATCAAAACAAATAAACTACCTTCCTTAGATATTTTATTTTATTCTTGAAAGGTGATTGACTTCAAAGGTTCAATCCAAGTTTTCAAATGCATTTAATACTTGTCCTACATTGTTTAGGAGGAGGTTATTACTAGATTTCATAAATGTTTCATGTTCAATTCTTAAGAAAAATTTAACAAACATTTTGAAATGAAAAAAATCAATTTGTTCAACTCATCACTTTGGTTTCTAAAATGTTATATAACATAGTTAGCCCATCTATAATAAAGTCCATCAAACAACCCCAAGACATGGGGATACTAAATACCAAGCAAGCAACCAGCATTTGGCTTTTGGCAATATATTTTCTCTTGGTGAAAAAAACCAAGTCCCTTGCAATTCATACAAAGGCTCTTGGTAAAAAGTAAATATCTAGTTTCAAGGAAAATTTTCTTCAAATTGTCATATTTTAACAATAGGTTTTAATAGGTCACCTAGAATGTTTAAGTATGTCAATAGGATGCTTTACATTTGTGTTAATTATTAACTTCCCACTGACAAGGTGATAATGGAGAGCACAACCATAGTTTTGGTGATCCTTATTAATGCCTTCTACAAGACCCATGGGAATTTTTGGAGCAAATGTTTTTGTAAAACCAGAATGGAGGTCAAATGAAAGGCACTAAAAAAAGTGGGGCAATAAGTTGACCAAACTAATTGTGGTTAGACAATGGGTTGAAGACATGGAAATTGGCCCTTCTAACTACTTGCTCAAACCTAAGTTTTCCAGCCCCTCGATCAAATCTTGGGGCTAAATTTAATACGTATAATTTAATTTTGTATTAGGATTTCCTTTATCAAAAAGTAAAGAGCTGAAATCTGAATGTTTTTGACGAAATTTCAAGTGTAAAAAATTAGATTTCTTGTCGTGGGTTTTCATTCACACCCAGCTCCTTCACATTAGTCGACATCAGTAATGTAACGTTCCCCCTGGCTTGACACCTACAATCCTATTGACGATTCAAAATTGCTAACAAACGGTTATTTATGAAGAGATTGGGTGTTGTGAGGACATCATCACAGCTTTGCTCCCCTTGCCCCCACCCTTGACACTGGTCGTCCTTCTGACAATTCAAATTCCCATATAAATATGCCAATGATGGGAGGCCAATAATCGCCATGTGATAGAGGTTTTGTTCATGGAACTAAGAAGTTAAGGTAGATGTGCCAATAACATAGAAAGGTCAATTGTTGTTATTCTTGGGTTGGCCAATTATTACTAATGGAACAACTATTGAAAACAACCATTAACCTAAAGGAACTAGGAGGAATTGTTCCCTTGGTTCCTTTCTTTCCTAGAAAGGCAATTAACTACAATTTGAAAGTAAATTTATTGTTATGATATTATGGAAAACGTTTTGAATTTATTTTTAACAAAGTCACATTATTTAGTGGATTCTTTTAGTTCCTTTGGGTCCAGTGAGTTCCCAAAAAGGTAAAGAATTTTTTTACTTAAATAATTTTAAAGTGAATCTATTATTATGATATTATGGGAAAAAAATTGAATGGTATTTTTTTAAAATCATATTATTTAATTAAGAATAAAAAACCAGCTTTTGTATATATAGAACCTTGGGTCTCAATATTTTTGAATAAACAAAAAATGCAACTTTCTTACTGCTTGGTTTTTTGCAGGTTATTTCATGGAAACTTTAGATTATTTGATATTTTCAATGTAACCAGAACCAATGATTCTCTAATTGTGATTTTTTAATATAATAAATAATGGTTTTTTTAATTATCAATTTTGTTAAAAGCTAAAACCACTGCTTTTTTTAAAAATCAAATAACTGTACAACATTGGAAATTACAATGTATTGAAATGGCACAATATTGGTTTCTTTCTGTAGGAATTTTAAATTTGAGGAACCTGCCTAAAAATTTCCATGTATATTTGGAGGCCACTTTGAAAGGTAATATTCACTCAAGGGGAAACATCTTCTTTCTTCCAAGAATGTTGTGTTTTAAACTTTTCATGCAATTTATTTTTTGTAATGTGGTAACCAATTAGGGAAATATGTTTTTTCAATTTGCCAATGCATCCTTTAAGGTTTAACAACTAGCATGTTCACCTTTGCCAATACTTTACAACCCAGAAATTTATGTGATAGGTACAACACTATAAGAAAGGCATTACCAATTAAGGGGTTGTGCAAACCAGAGTTGAATGTAGCTTCAGTTTTGGTAACATCCTCCCCCCATGACCTTACTAATAGTGTTTTTCTTTAGCAAAAATTTGCAATTTGGTGACTCAAAATATAAAAATATTTTTGGGAATTGTTCCTAGGGTAAATTTGAAAAAGCTAAAATATGGCCAAAATTTGATCAAACTTTGGAACTCACAACTTTTTTTTAAAATAAAAAATATCTTACTCCATGTAAACTCCATCATTATTTTAGAAAATTTTGGTGATAACTCAATGAGTACTTGGCAAGTAGTAACTTTTAAAAAATAGAAAGCTCTCTCATTTTGTGGAGGCATTGTTCAATTTCTACACTAAATTTTTTTATAACATGCCTTGTTGCAACAATAGAAAAATAGTAGCATGGCTTTAGTTATTGTTGTTTGTGTTATTATTTCTATAAATGATTGCATATAATAAGGCTGCAAAACATAAGGGCAAATCCAATCGAGTTACGTTGTCTGCAGGCAGGCAGCAAATGGCACTAATATCCCATGTTGTGACTCATATTAATTAGTTGTGGGAACCTTAGAAGCTTTTTTTTTTGGTTATTTGTGATGGGCATCATTGATCAGCCCAGCAAAAAAAAAAAGTAATCAACCTTTGGACACTCCCAAAATATGTATGTCGAAATCTCCTTTGGGCTGATTACATGGGTTACAAGAGTAGAACTTAGGGCAAAGGATATGCGATAAAATGAAGAGCCATTGGGAACATGTTGATGAACACATTGAGGATTTGGGGAACATGTTGAGAACACATTAAAAACTTGATGGGAACTTGATGGGAATACATTGAGACCAATAAAAAAAATTCAAATATGCCCACTTTCCCACCCTCCACAATCGAAAAAAACTTAGGCCCCCTAGGTGCATGCTGCCTCACCTCATTGCCTACAAAGTTTGTCGTTAAGTTGACAAATTTATGTAGGAATAAAATAGGGCAGGTAGAATAAAGTTATTTGTCAAAATCTCCCCAATCTCAGCCTTGTTCCACCCATTGTCCCAATTTCATCCCATATTCTTAGTTATCCATAAACTTCCCATAACGGGGGTGAAATCATGAAATTATGTTTAGCCAAAGTGGCCATCATCAATATCTCAAAAATTTAGGAAAGCTTTGGGAAGCTTTGGCCACAAATTCAATGATCATTTTATCAAAAAGATCTTCAAATTAAGAAAAAACCAAAAGACAATTTGCTAAATTTTTAGAGATGGATCAAGTAAAGAGCTAGAAATATATGAAGATGTTTAAATCTAAATGCCCAAATTAGGCTAAATTGGCTTGTGGATGATTGGCATTAAGCCTGTACAACAAGGATGAGAAAAATAAAACATAACGAGTTTGCCCACATTAGAAAATTGACCCAAAAATTTAGAACTTCAATCAAGAGGCAATTTTAATCATAAAAAATCCAAGGTACAAAAACATTGTCCTACTTAAACCCTAAACACTAAATGCTGAAGAAGATCTTATGGTCTTCTGGTTTGGAGCACCATATTCAATTCATGCAAGGTCCTGGTTGCAACCTTTTAGATGCGTTAGGGGTTGAAGGTAATTGTTGTGGAAGCTTTTGTTAGAAATACTATTCGTTTTTAATTCCCAATGTTGATGAATGTGTTAAACATTCATCAAAAGGATGAATAGTATTCACATCCTTGTAGTAGTTAGGTTAGGGTTTAGAAGTGGAGACTACTTAGGGTTTGGCAGTGGCTAGGGTTAGGGTTTGGTGGCGGCTAGGGTTAGGCGGTGGCTAAGGTTAGGGTTTGGTGGCGGCTAGGGTTGGGCGGCGGCTAGGGTTAGGGTTTGGCAGCAGCTAGGTTAGGGTTAAGTGTCGGCTACTTTAGGGTTAGGAGATAGTATATATTGGAGTGGTTTTGAGTTGTCTTTCATTCTTTCCTTTCATGGTTTTTGAGCGCACATAGAACCTTCAAGCTTTGTTAGTTGTTGCAAGCCATAGTTTTGTGATTGCATCAATTGAAAGCATACAACCTTTGTATTGTTCTTGTTAGTTAATACAATTGTTCTGTTTCATGAACCTTGAGTGTTCCATTTCTTGTTTGTTTTCAACTTGTTTCCAATAGGTTATGGGCCCACACTAAGCAAGAGAAAGAATATTGTGTTAGAATAAGAAATAGTGAAAGGTTTTGAACTTGTATAGCATAGAAAAAAGGAGAGAATCTTTTTGACAGACAGATTTTTGTTTGCACAATAAGTGGGAGTTCATTTCCAAGTGGTGGCATACAAGGAGCTTACAACTTTTCCAAGTGAGGGGGAGGCATGGAAGAGATTTCTTCAAAGTGTTGTAAGTTCTCAAGTGTGGAAGAGCGTTCTTCAAGTTTTGAAGTTTCAAAGTTTTAAGTTCAAAGTGTGTGAAAGAGAGGTCTTCAAAGTGTCCTAGGATTTCAAAGTGTGTGGAAGAGAGTTATTGAAGTTGTTGAGAGTTTCAACTTTAAAGTTTGAAAAAGTGTGGAAGAGAGTTCTTCGAGTTGATGAAGAATTTCAACATTCAAGTTTGACATTTGTGTAACAAAGTTTTTCAAGTGTTTGAGGGTTTCTTGTAAAGGTTTTGCTTGATGACATATAACAATTGAATGGGAGAGATTTCAAGTGAGGTATTCAAACATTAGCAAGTTTTTCATCTTGAAATTTTCCCACTTTCCCTTCCTTCGAATAGAAAAAACATAGAACGTTTGTTTTAGCATTTGTGACACACCAAATGTCATTGTTCCAAATGGAGTCTTTGAAAGTCATGGAAAAGTTTGATGCTGCCAACTTTCACCTTTGGAAGTTCAAGATGCGCATGATGCTTTCTAAGCACGGGCTTTGGAAGTTTGTTGATGGGAGTGCAACAATTCCCCATGATGAAGACCAAATCACAAATTATAACAAAAAGGTGACCAAGGCATTTGCACTACTTTGTGAACATCTCACGGATGCACAACTTGCACACATTCAATATTGCGAAAATGTCAAAAGCGCTTGGGAAACACTTTGCGGTGTCCATGAAGCCAAGACCATCGGAAACAAGTTGTTTCTTCGAAGGAGGTTCTTCACCATCAAAA
>Ga0209611_10013301_pt1 | contig 11324 bp, 11 predicted proteins | sample S1TSphgellanicum_3_FD_187693 | JGI IMG/M metagenome (GOLD analysis project Ga0209611, IMG submission 187693) | Host-associated microbial communities from peat moss isolated from Minnesota, USA - S1T2_Fc - Sphagnum magellanicum MG (SPAdes) (version 2) | ecosystem: Host-associated > Plants > Peat...
TGGGGTAATTCATGATTGGGTGGGGCCCCCCCCCCCCTTTTTCCCTTGAGACCCCAGCCAAAGTGAGCAGATGGTGGGATGGTCAACATAGTGGGAACTAGGGAAAATTGAAAAATATCCACCTCTAAATCCCCCGCCCCCCAAACTTAAAAGGAAAAAATGCAAGGCACATTCAATGTGTGCTTGGGCCTTCCCATTGGCTGCATGAAATTTGTACTCCCAAAAAAGTTTATCACCATTTTTGGCCGGCCAAAGTGAGCAAATGGTGGGATGGTCAACATAGTGGGAACTAGGGAAAACTGAAAAATGTCCCCTCTAAATCCCTCACCCCCGAAACTTAAAAGGAAAAAATGTAAGGTACGTTTAGTGTGTGCTTGGGCCTTCCCATTGGTTGCATGAAATTTCTCCTCCCAAAAAAGTTTATCACTGTTTTTGGCTTGACCTTTACCCCTCACAAGTCCAACTTTTTTTTTAATTGATTGGCCCCGGCAAAAAAAAATTGAAACTATGAAGGTTCACAAACATTGAAAATTTTATGGCCAAATGAAATGCCTCCCCCTTTGGCCCACCGATATATGTGAAAAGGGGAGGACTTTGAGCAAAACATATGGGATTAAAGCAAGGTGCGATTGGGAACACCCACGAGGAACACATTGGGAACCTGTTGGAACAAAGGGAAAATTTTAAAAATTGATGGATAAAAGGACAAAATGGACTTTGATACATAACACTTTAGTCTTTTGCTTATTTGATCATTTTGCTTGCAAAATGGGTTTACAGACTAGTACTATATAAAAAACTAAAGTCAAAATATTTGAGAACCTTATGTGTTGATGAACCTTAAAAACTTTTGACTTCAAGCATCAAAATGGCCTCATAGCCTAAAATAAACTGATTTCAACTCTTGCATGTGAAAATCAATCATCTCATACAATATAGTTCCTAATATGGCCTATGTGCCTTTGAACACATACTGTTATTGAATTCTCAATGACAAAAATTACTGAAATTTTAATAATTCCACCGATGAAAGAAGTTTGAAAATTACAAAACCACCTCTCTACACCCCTTTTCTCAGTGAAGACTGTCCAATTGTACCCAAGAGTGCACCCCAAATTTCCATAAATTTTTAAATTTTAGATTTTTATTGAATATTCAGTAACTATAATATTTAGAAATTCCATAAACTCTTGCATCACAAGTTTATTAGACATTAGGTCTAAACTAATCACTCCTCTCTAAAATGATGAAGACTAAAGAGACCCCCTTCTTATCCCCATTTTTATCAATGCAAAAAATAGAAAAAAAATAGGGGCATAGAAATCTAATCCTTCCATCATTCTTGGAAGATTTCTATGCCCCTATTTTTTTTCTATTTTAGTCTTCCTAAGCTAAGGTTCGTGTCAAATGCAATTGCATGAATTGTGTAAGGGTTTGTTTGGTGGTGGTTGACGGCTAGTAGCTCATGATTCATGGAATTTCCATGGGCATATATGGACCTTAATCCTACAAATAATGAAAATATCCATGTTGCCTGGTGATCAACCCCAAATTGGTTTTTCTCCAACTTGGAATGACATGGTCTAATGGGTTATTCATTCTTATGGGGATGATTCACATACCTTGATTAGTATTGAGTTAAACCCATAGAACAACATACAACAAGAAGATGAAATGCCAAGGTAAACAGAGATCCAATTCACTGTCAATATTCTCTGCTGCTATCGTGATGAGATCCAATGAGTGTTATCTTATACATGGTTGCATGTAGAATTCAATTTGATCTCTCAGTTAACAAGTACTAGTGGTAACCCGTGCCAGCAAGGCACAGATGGTTTTAGATGATTTAAAAATTTTCTAAAAATTAATGGTTTAAAATATCCTTTCTTCTAATAGTAAAAAATAATCCAGTCTTATAATTTCAATTTGCAACGTCCTTTAGAGTCGGACGGGCTTGGCACCGGGCACACCAATGGTCCAATAGTCACATTCTTTTTGCGTTGTCCAGTGGCCCAAAAGCCACAGTCGACCAATCACGCAAGGGCCCAAAAAAATCCCTTGTTCATACTGCTGGCCATTGTTTTGTAACGTGTGTGGGTGCGCGTGTGTGTGTATGCGGTTTTCTCCACTGGCTGAAAAGCTGTGTTCGACCAATCACAAACCAGTATTTTCTGGGCCCAACAAAATTCATCCTATTCACATTATTACTGAAGCAGTTAGGTGAAAGCGAAATGACGTCAGAGAAAAAGAAGCTGCATACAGAAAGAAAGAAAAACTGTGAAAAAGAAGAAAAAAAAGGGTACCAAAGAAAAAGGGGCCAGGAATCGAAAGAAGTAAGAGATAAGTAAAAGACAGATAGACGGACGGACGGACTAAGTGAATTAATATATAGGATTAAGTACATCTGTGATCTTGCATTGTCATCAAAATTGGCCATATTTGTCACTAGTCTCTGGGCCAGCTTAAGCTGAAGAAGCAAGCAGCTACAATTTTGGAGACGTGAAAACTGGGTTGGAAAATATTGTGTTACTTGCCTGGAACTGCAGATAAAATGTTGAAGCAGATGCAAGCCATGGCCAATGTCCCTCACCTGCGTTCCATCTTGTAGATAGATGTTACTGTAGTAACGAAGAAGAAATAATTCCGCCGTCTTGTCGAAGAAGAAGAATTTAAGGAGACGGGTACACCAACTCTCCTGGTCTCTCGCCAACTCCGCGTCAGGTCGTCCATCCCCCGACATCGTCTAACTCCCGCGTCCATCGTCTAACCCCCGCGTGGACGGGCTTCAACCTGGGCTTCCTGTAAACCCTAAAGTCGGTACATGTGGGGCCCGGGGATTCTCTGCAGTGGACTTTACCGAAATAACGGTCCCCGCTAGTATAAACGAACGTATAAACACCGTATATACTGGCGCCTTACGCGTTTGTGTATGGTAAACGCCTGGGCAGCTCCAGCTCAGGGTGTAAAAACTAGTCCGGCTTGGTGGGGCTGGGTGGCGCGCGGGTGTGGTTTGTTTTGTCCCTTGGTACCTCGAAAAAAAAAGATTTAAAAGCCAAATATGCCCCCACCTTGAGGCTCTACCCTACAAAAAAAACCGTCATAATTATTATTATTGTTCATTTTCAAGTTATCGAGTTTCGGTTTTTAAAATCAATTTTGAATTCCACCAGCCCATTAGAGGGATTATTGTTGCCATAAAATAGCCAGATTTTTTTATTTAAAATTTTTTTCCCCCAAAAAAAATCAGGTGTTATTAGCCAATTAACAACCCCTTGCTTGTGCCTTGTTGTATGATTGAGAACTTAAGGACTTGAAAAGATAACAAGAAAAAGTTTTGGTTGTTTTGGAAATAAGAGAAAATCTATAACAACATGTCTTGGCAATGCCAAAAACAAAGGGTTTTTTCAAAGATAGGTTGTTGTTCTCTTACCCTCACATACCCTTCCTTCATCTTCATCATGCAGTTCAAGTTAGGAGCCTTGAAGTGTGATTTCTTAATGTTCTAATTGGCCCATCAATAATAATAATAATAATAATCATAGTAACAATCAGACCTTTGTACACTCCCAAAGTAAAATTACAATGGTCTTTTGCATCGACATACCTTACATACATAGGTTAATGAGCAAAATTTTGGGCAAAGGATATGGGATAAAGTATGGTGCTAGTAAAAACAATTTGGGGAACACATTGAAAACATCATAAGTAATGCATTGTGAAGTTGGTGAGAACCATGAAACAAAATATCAACAATCCTCACCCCTTTCCCCCAAGGAGAAAAAGAAACCGAGCCTCTTGGTCACCATTTTTGGCCTAAGCTCTCATGACATGGGCATGAATTGTAAGGACATGATGGCTAGCATGTGCTTTGACGAAGAATGTGCAAATTTGTAACATAAGTGCCAACCCGTGTTGTGCATGTATACCGTTTTTGATATATCCTAGGGCAAGGGCACATTCGCACTCTCCTTTTTTTTCCCCATAAGGTTAGGTTCTGAGTATGTGTTTTCAGTAGGGTATATTAAGTTTTAAGAAAATTGATTAGGGTGAGGGATATACCCTATACATACCCAGTGGGTATGTATGGGTAAAAGGCATACCCGCACAACACTAGTATTGGATGGATATACGAATTTTTTGGGATATGAGTCCGATATGCATGTAATCATATCCAGAATCCAATTTTTTTCAATATATGGGATTACAGTAGAACCTCTATAAATTGATCCCCCCAAATTTTATAACCTCTCAAATTTTATCACTTCGGCCCGGTCCATCAATGGGACCAGGCAAAAATTTTATATTCTTATAACTTATCACTTTTTCTCTTTCCCGACAATTTTATAATTTTATAATTCGTTTATTTCTCAATCAGTTATGGTGGAAATAGCTAGTGATAGGCCTTTGTTTAAGACTATTCTGGTGGAGATGGCATATTCTGTCATTGATCTTCACAATTGAGTCAACAAAAGCAGGATAACTATCCTTTTGCTGTGTCCAGAAGAGCTGGAGCTTGGAAAGCATCTCCGATGCCTCCCCAAATGTGACCACCGGAAGCTCCTGGCTGTCGTCGTCATCATCATTGTTCGCGGGCAACAGTGATGGCTGGAATTGCTCGATGATAGCCTCTGTAATGTCATCGTCGATGGGCACGTTGGCAACTGTCTCCTCGTCAGGATAGTTGAGAAGGTTGCGGATTTCCATGGGGTTGCGATAGTGGAACTGACGAATCTGCTCTTCCAATTCAGCGACCAGTTCAGCGGGGGGTTCAATTTCCTGGGTGGCGATTGCATATGAGCGGAGTTGACAGTGCTGGAAACAGTTTTTGATGGTCGTTGACTAGACATCTTGCTTCCAAGCTGCGATGGCGTTTTGGATGCCGTCAAGGAGGTTGATCTTCTCCGGGTCTGCGATGCTGCTTTCAATCCTTGACAACAGTTGGTTGTTGAATCGACGACGGTAATAGGCCTTGAATGTGCAAATGATTCCAACGTCGCACGGCTAAATTTTCGAAGTGGTGTTTGGCGGCAGGTAGAGCAATGTTGTGTTCCTCAGTTGAATGTTGAATTTCTCTAGATCGGCGTCTTTGATGTGCGCACTGCAATTGTCGAGGAGCAGTATCACCTTCCGTCCATCCATGCACCGATCAAAAGCCGTTAGCCACAGTTTGAAGACGTTCTGTGTCATCCAGGCATTTTTGTTGGCGTGGTACTTGCAGTTGAGGTTGTCGATGTTAATGTTCTTGAAACAGCGAGGGTGAAACGACTTGCCGATGATCCAGAGTGGCAGTTTGTCAGACCCGTCAGCCCAGTTTAGATACGGTAGAAAAGCCCAGTTTCGTCCATGTTGTGTATGTCAGCAAGTGCATACTGGTCTAGGATTGTGCAGATGCGTGGCAGGGACTCCTCGATGATCTCTATGTCCGCAGCACCACTCTCGCCAAATCGACGGTGCGACCGTATTTGATGTCGTTGCTTGAATTTGGCTAGTCATCTGCTCGAGAACTCGAATTTTGGCGCATCGGGATGCAACCTCTCCAGGAATTGGGCAGCCTTCTGGCGGATCATCTCCCCGCTGATGTTGATATTAGCCTGGTACGCCTCCACCCACTACGCTAAGGCTTCATCCACATCCTGATACATGACCGGTCGTCGGGTTTTGGTGTTCCCATTTATAGTTTCCTCCCGTGCCAATAATTCCACCGAATGCTGCAAAGTGTTGCTGATTGTTGCCTGCGTCATCGTCACCTGGTGAATCTCTTCCAACCATTTCACCAGGGCCCTCTAACTAAGGGCTAGGTTGTCCTTCTTATATCGAAAGAGGGCAATGCGCAGGGACTCCGTCAGATGGCTGCGGGCTGGTTTGGGGGACTTCGCCATTGTTGGTTACTGGCGAAAAAAAAAAACGGGTCCTGCCTTGCTTTTATGCACAAGCAGTGTAACAAAGTCGATCTACAAGTTTTTGTATTCGCTCGGCAACTGAGCTACATATCTAGGGATACAGTTCGAAGCATAAACTGGTTGTTCGTCGATTTTCCAGAATGTTCCTTGATGTTCCCTCCCTACCGATTCATGTGGATCTAACCGGATTAATCAAGTATTGTATTGACAAGAAGGTTCCAGAACGTTCCGTGACTTTCCAAGGGGTCTCCGCGACCTTCTACAGAATGTAGCTCAGATCTGTACCGTGTATATCTAATTTAGGGCAAAGTGTGAAGTGCGCTGGAGGGACAATACTCCGGTAACAAACAGGTTCGGAAAAAAAGTGTTAGACTTTAGATTTTTTCACCTTTTTTCTCTGCCAAAGACGGGTTGCCTTGATGATAAAAAATGCAAAGAAAATGGGAAAAAAGAGTAGCATGCAGCTTTTGAACCCTGTGCCTCACAGTTCCAAACTCTCCCATAACTTATAACCTCTCAAACTTTATCACTAGCTGCCGGTCCCTAGGTGATAAAATTATAGAGGTTCTATTGTATACATATATCTGGTGGAAATCCTTCAAGCATAACTTGTAACTATGTATATTCACATGTTAGGCATAGCTATTGGTATTTATATTTACATGTTAATGTTATTAGGGCCCTGGATATAGATAGTAAGGTTATACATATACATATTCAGTAGCTAGGGTTTAAGGCTTAGATATGGAAGTTGCATTAGGATTTAGGGGTTTAGTTTTTCTTTTGTGCATCTTTTTCCAAACAATAATGAAACTTGAGTGTGTTTTGTTTGTTTCACATTTTTTCTTCATTGGTGGAATGTCAATGCATTTGCACCTTTCAGCAATGTTTGAACCAATATTGAATCTTGAGAGTTTTTAACTTGAAGTATGTTATTCTTTTTCAAAAAAATTATATGCATTGTGATTTTTGGTTGTGTTTTTTTTTCTTCACTCTTCACATTGTGTTTTTATTTATGCATTCTTCACATCATGTTTATACACATTCGGGCTCTTCAAGTGTGTCTACAACAATTTTCAATGATCTCAATTTTTCAACTTTTGATGATCTTGATATTTTAATTGCAACTTTCAACAATCTTAATCTTTTAGCTTTTAGCGATCCCAATCTTCAACTTTGGGCATGTTTATATATATATATATATTGTGGTTTTTTGTTTTTGTATTTTTGTCTTCATTTTTCACAGTGTGTCTTTATTTTCATTCTTTGCATTGTGTTTATGTTTATGCACGTTCAACTCTTAAAATGTTTTAAAAATAGCTTTCAACAATATCGATCTTTCAACTTTCAACAATCTTGGTACTTTAAATTTGTGATGGTTGAAGAAAAAGATGTATGTTTGGTTGAATTTATTGGTAATGTTGGCAAGGTTGAAAAAAATTGTGGAATGCCACCAACTTCTATTATGCATGGTAGCATCTTAGATGTTGAGAACAAGCACATGCAAGTTGTTGTAATCCATTCTTTTGCTGCTACAACAAATTTTGTTGAAGTTGAGGTTATGCAACTTGTGACTATACAAGTTCAAGCTATAGCTTGGAAGCCACATAGTCAGAGTTTGATTTCCTAGGTTTTTTTTTGTCAATGACAACTTACCTATATTTATTGAAAACTTGTAGATGTTGTGGTGTGTTATTTGCAAAAGATAGCAAACAAGTGTTAATGATTTGGCATAATCTACTCTATGAAAAAGTTTTGTCAAATACAACAAGTTTAATGGATCACTCCAATGAAAACTCACATTGAATTTGCACATCAAAGGTTGGTTGCTTAGAGAAATTTGGTTGTTGTTGAAAAATTTGCCAAGGGAAATCATAATCAACAATCAAAGAAGAAGTAGTCAAGGCCAATTGCATGTGTAATCATTGCATCTTTAAATACCACAAATCCTTACAAAAAATTGAGGAATAATAACAATTCCTTAAAGATTTGGTGTTATATATTCATAAGGGATACATGGCCCTTTCCACTTGTGAAAATATTTGGTTGTAGAGGTTGGTCTTATGATAATGCATGTGTTTTGTATTTCCTTCTCACTTTGCTTTGGTGAAAAAATGTTTCCTACAATAATCACAAAAATCATGAAATTTAATCTATTGTTGCATCTTGTTGAGGTAGCAATTGTATCTACCAGTTTTGATCTTTGGATATCCAAAGGTGGCACGGACACATTTGCCTTGGTAATTAATTAACAAAATGATTCTTGAACCCCTATGCATGCTATTATTGGTTTATTTGAAGTTCATGAGACCACATGACTTTCCATGGTTAGGCAATTGCATACTTTATTTGAAAACTATGATTTTATGCATTATTTGATTGTCTTTGTCAAATACAAAAGCAACAACCTAATGTCTATGGTGAAAAGACTATGTAATGTTACTAATTGTCACCTTTAGATGTTATTTTTTTATTCAATAAAATCATCAAATCTAGCAACTTTTATAGAAAAGTCTTCACACGCACTTGTTATTGGGGAACTATCTTTGTTCAAGAGTTTATCTATAATTCTTGCTATATGTGTTGAGCCCTTAGGGTGGTGGTGGATACATGAAATCAATTCCCAAATATTGGTTTCCTTGCCAAATAAATCTTCAAAATTTTGGTGTCACACGTTGAAAGTAAATGTGTGTTCAATCTTGTTGGCGTGTTGACAACTTTAAGACATTGTAGGTTACTTGTCAAAAAATTTAATCACATTAGCACCATGATGAAGAATTGGTATAATGATCCCCGTTTAAATTGTTTGCAACATAAGGATTTGACAAACATTATGAAAGTTGAACATTTATTGGTTGAAGAAAATTATGACTTGATTAAGAAATCAAATTATTTTGAACAATTGGACCTAGACAATTATTACTTTTGGCAAGGTGGGATCACAAATATTTTTATTGGTTTTTTATTTGTTTTAAAATTGATAGAATTCAAAATTTGAATGGCAATTTGTATTTGTAGTCTTTGTGTTCATGTAGGTTTTACTTGTGGAACTCATTATTTCATCCACCAAATGAAAAAATTGAAGATGTATATATGTGTCATTATAAATACACGACTAATTAATTTGTATGCATATCTTTTTGTTAGAAAATATACCGTATTGATAACTTGGGTAAAGTCTCAAAATTTCATATCCAAACAACACCACTATAATCTAACAAACAAGAGGAGTTTTGGGATTCATTGAAAGAAAAAAATGAAAGTTACATTTGGGAAGACTTGGAACATTTTTGAAAACATGAATGTTTATATCAAAGGCACATCATGGGCTATTGAACTACCTTCCCTAACTACAAAATTGACATGATAAAACTAACACATGATGAACTAGGGATTCTAATAATTATTTCCACAACCTATAACTTAATTACTCAATCCCCACAATAGGAATTAATTTATGATTAATAATTATAACTCTAACTCTAATTCATTAATTACAATTTAATTCTTCTATCCTCACAATAGGAATTATAAGGATGTAATTTTGAATAGGAACATGAAAATGATGTTAAAAGAAGAAAATTTTGAACTTTTTCAACTTCAATAATGATTGGACTACCAAATTGAAAAGTTCCAAATAGTCTTTCTAAGCTAAATTAAAATAACTATTGACAATGACCTCTTGAAGAATTATTGGGAAGTCAATAAAGGTATTGATAATGTTGTGCAATTATTTGAATTTTTTAATTACTAGTGGTTTCAAAAAAATTAATTTCAATATCAAAGAATTGTCAATTTTAGTTTTTTTGAAAAAAAGTAATAATTAGAGAACCACTAATTATGGCTATTTCAAAAACATCAAAAAACCAACAATTTTCATGAAAAAAGTAGCAAAAGACTAATGGTTAGAAAAATATTTTTTTTGAAAACCAAGGTTCTATGCTAATGCTAACTTTTAAATAAAAATTCACCCTCTTGTTAACTAACATGTATTTATAGTAAATGCTAATGAGCACACAACATTGGTATTGACCAACTTTAAGGCTAGCGCTACCCAAATGTCAAAAAGCTAATGAATATTTTGATAGCTTTTTAGAGTTGGATGACACTGATTTTTACATTAGTATTTAATTTTTGAACATGATGGGATCCTTTCTTTTCACTCTTTTAGGTAGCATGATTTTCTTTATGTTGTTTGATTGGTCACATCTATTTAAACAAGGGGTTCAAATGAACTATTAGTAGCCACACTTGTCCCTTGAAGTGACAACTTATCCTACATTTATTTTCATAATATTTTCATTTTTTAATTGATTTTTTAAAAATCATTATATGATATTATGTTAAATTTTGTGTTAATTTTTTCCAAAAAAGTCTTTCAAATCTTTTGAAAAACATTTAATAACGATTTTTAAATTAAAAAAATTAATTACAACTATTTCAAAGTGTTTTTGAGTATTTTTAATTCATTTTACTGATTTCAAAATTTTAGGATGTGTGCCAATATATTGAATATATATATATATACTCCATTTGTATTTTTTCTCTAAAATGTTAAATGTACAAAAAAAAAAATTACAACTATTGATGTATGCATTTGCAAAATTACACCCCAAGATATTTCAAGTTGCAATTTTTCCATGTGGCACATTGATTGGGGTTATGAAGATGGAAATTTTTTCAACTTAAAATTTGAAGTATGTGGCGATGTTGGATTTCTTAAGGGTGTAGCATTGATGCAAATGAAACTTATGTCTTGGTAGAAAGTTGGTGAACAAAAAATTATGTGTCAAATTTTGAAAGTCAAGATTAGATTTTGAAACGGTATTACATTCATGTCTACAAATTTGTAATACTTTTCATTTTTTTTGTTTCATTCAACAATTGGGGTAATACCATAATGACTATAGTTAATAAACTAATTTTATTTTTATAATGATACATTTTGATGTTTAATGATAAGTCAAGAATTTCAAGAATGTGTTTGTTGAGCAAAACATTCACAAATTTTTGCAAAGTCAAAAGAATGGAGGGAAAAAAATAAAAATGGCTCTGACAAGCAACCAGAAATACTTAATATCACCTCTCATTTCTGTTGGGCAACATGAAAGTGTTTCTTATGCCCAAGACTTGTGTGGAAGGGTCAAGACAGCATCTGTGAATTCAGGGGCATCACCAAGTGCAGTTTTGGGGCTTCCAGTGTGTGTGACTCAACAACACTAACAACTTGAGAACAACTGAACAAAGAGGACACACACCCATCATAGAGCATCCTCCCCAAGAACTATATGGAGGAAGAAGGTGAGTAGGTTTGATTTGTGGTACAAGATATCAAGTAGGGTGTGTGATTGATTAGTCAGTCCATATCTCTGGAGCAAATTTGTAGGCATAATAATGGGCATCTGCATGCCCCAAAAAATTACA
>Ga0209611_10013304_pt1 | contig 11319 bp, 14 predicted proteins | sample S1TSphgellanicum_3_FD_187693 | JGI IMG/M metagenome (GOLD analysis project Ga0209611, IMG submission 187693) | Host-associated microbial communities from peat moss isolated from Minnesota, USA - S1T2_Fc - Sphagnum magellanicum MG (SPAdes) (version 2) | ecosystem: Host-associated > Plants > Peat...
TCGGGGGCCAACAGGGGGGGTGGGACGGGCGGGGAAGGGGAGGGGGGGGGCCAATTTTAGAACATTTTTAAAAAATTAGAATCTTTTTGAAAATGTTCTGGGGGACTTCACAGTGTCCGAAGGGCACGGGCACCCACTAGTTTTCTTAAAGAAGCCAAAGAGTAGGTATGTTTACCAGTGTTGTCCGGTTCCGGTTTTGCAATTCCATATCTCTACTAGATACCTGGACCATTGGTTGTAAATTTTGAGCAAAAAATTCTGAAACCATAAGTGGAACCAGCCTCAGAACCAAAATCGAGAACTGACCTTCGGATAGAACTGGACCTGGAACCAAAATTGACCCCAAAACTTAGTTTATATAGGTTTTGGTTCTTCATTTTATTTTATTTTTATATACCAATTGAGGTTAGACATGTTGTTAATTTGAAAAAAACATTGGGTATGCAATTTTTTGAATAGTAAATTTAGTGTGGGATGGGGAAGGGGAGGAGGGGAGGTAGTTGATATAAGTAATAATTATTTTTGGTTGCACAATGCTAGTAACTACAAAATTTTCAGTTTCGGGCTACAGACGTAGATATGTAAAACTAGACCCAATTAAGAATTTCTTTTGAAGAATTAGGTCCGAAACAGGACTGAAGGTTCTATCATAAAAAAATCCTTGAACAAAAACTGGATGTTCTTTTAATTCTAAACTATCATTTTCATGAACAATTTTTGTTTTTCTGGATGCGGGTTCAAGCACCCTAGATGTTGTAGTTGATTTTTTAGTTTTCAATTAAAAAAATTTAAACAATATTTCTCAATTTTCATGCCATGTCAAATCTATGCATTTTTTATTCCAAATATTTAGTCTATTGTGATACTTTTTTTCTACATTCATTCATGAACTTTGAATCATCTAAAACAATGGAAAATGACAATTCAGCATGTGTGTTGGCAAAAGGAACTTTGTTGTAATTTCCTTTGGGTCCAAGCCAACACAATCATGCAATTCCTATGAATAATGCAAATACTGCTTCTTTTGTTTTTGGGTTGACCAAAGTATTATGTCAGTTTGCACCTTGTGGCAAAGTACCATATTTAATGTCTTTTATATTTATGACATGATAGTCATGTTTTTCATATTGATTATATGTATTTCAATAATATCCGATTCTTACAGAAACAGTAGTTGATAATTAATATTTTTTTGGCAAATGTTTTTGATAAATTCAAAAATGATTATTAATAAGTTATTCATTTTTATTTGAATTTTTTAATTTTAATTAAGAATTATTTGATATTTTGTGATATAATTTTAAATATTTTTAAAATCATGAAAGTGTACCAACTTTTTCCATTGAAGTGTTTGGAATAATTGATATTTTGCTCGTTGATGCCATAAAGTTAAGTTCATTTATATATTTTTTTAGGAATTTTTTTGTTGGAACTTGCAACAATAAACAAAAAATTATAATTTACTATATCCTAGAATAATAAATGTAAATATAACCTATGTACTTGATTACAACATATAGTTTATTAAACTTTTTATATTGTTTAGTGGATTTGTTTTTCATATCCATACTTATTTATATTCTAGATGGGAAAAAATAGTAGTAATGATAATTGAAAAATAATTATGTTTGGTTGGGTTCAAAATATGTTTAAAATAAATTTTAAATTTCTTCCCCACCCCCCCCACCCCCCCCTTTTTCCCGCCTTCCTACCTTCCCTTCCCTTAAATAAATAATTGTTTTGGACATGGCACAGACAATCATAACTCTACTTCAAAGTTCTGCAACATTCTTATCAATAAAAACAAGTGTTCATTACTTTTGAAAGTCTAGGTCATTTTCAATTTCACTATGTATTGGATTTCTCTTTCACTTCTAGCATTCTATAGTAGTTGAGAATATCAATGTGAGGAAAAAAATAATCATCAGGACTACCAGCATTCTATAGCTGTTGAGAGTAAAAAGGTAATGAAAAAACTAATCATCAAGACTACTAGGATTCTATAGTAATTGAGAGTAGAAACATGATGAAAAAAGTAAGCATTAGGACTACTAGCACTCTATAATACCTGAGAGTAGAAAGGTGATAAAAAAATAAGCATTGGGACTATTGGCATTCTATAGTAGCTAAGAGTAAAAAGGTGATGAAAAAAATAAATGTATGTGCAAAACATGTCAAGCCCTAATTGACCAACATTGAGAAAAATTTCCCCACTAATTGTAACACAACCAAAAATGCTTGAATTTAAATCCTAAAACTTGAACTAGATGGAAAGAGAGAAAATAAAGGGAAACAAGTTGGATGGTTATGTGTACTTCATGTATGAGACAAGTTGAGATACTTGGAAAAAGCCTCCTTACTGAGAACTACATATTCGTGAGACTACAAATATGTCTAGACTCAAATAGTTCAAAAATTGATTCATCATTCTTTGTTCTTCTTTTGTCATTGCATCCTCAAAATGCTCATTGTATTCAACATCTTCACTACCAATTTTCTAATGTATTATTTCTTACACACACAATCAAGAGATTTTTTCACCTACACTACTTTAGCTCAAAGTATCCCAATGTTCCATTGAAATATCCCAAAAAGGTATGTTTTTGTTTGAAAAATGTGCAAACTATTTCCTATTGTAGGGGAACTTTTATACACATTGTGAAATTTTTTTTTTTTAATTTAGAAATTGAAGATTTCCTTGGAAAGTGTTTGAAATATTAGAGAAATTTGATCTTGATTTGTGAGACTTTGGGCACTAGTATGTTTGTCAAAACTAGTTGAGAGTTTGATTGTGCTTAATTTTTCTTTTCTTTTTTAATTTATAGGTGTTTGAGGTGCCTTAGAAAATCTAGATGTAAAAACAAATCATTGTCAAATGTTTGTTATTGAGAATTGTGCAGCTCCAATATGGATAAATCTATTTTTTATTTTTTTTGTGTTTATCTATTTTGTTTTTTATTTTGCAATGGATGATGGATTGTTATCTTTGTTGTGAATGTTGCTACTACTATTGCTACAAGTATAGAATTTTTTAAATTTTTTTTCATGATGAGCTAGATTTGATTTATGAGCTTATGTTGCTCAAATGAAGGGGGAAGGGAAGTGGGAGTTGAATTTGATGCAATGAACTTCTTTAAGAAGCAAAAGGTGCTTTGGAAGAAAAGAAAAACTATACATATGCCATTGAAGCAACTGGAGAAGTGATTGATGTAGGAGACCCAATTGTGGATGCAACATTTTTGCATGATTGTCATAGTTATGACATTCTTCATTTTGCACATTAAAATTCTTTAAAATTCTTCATTTAGCACCTTGTCATAACATTCTTTACTCGCGAATGTTTACCAAATTACATTGGTTGATCTATAAATTTTTTTAAAATTTTTTTAAATTCTTGCTTCTTTGGGCTTCCATAACATTCTCGCACCAAGAATGTCATAACTATGATGATTGTTTCTGTGTTCATGTAATTGCCCTCATTAATGTTTGATTGCATATTTTTTGTCTTCCCTACAAATAATCAACTATAAAGGCATAAACAATTTTGTTATCCAAGAAAAAGCCCTCATGTTGTCTTTTGGTCAAAATAAAATTTTCAAATCTGGTAATTGAATTCTCTAGAAATTGAGTTGTATAAGATACTTAGAAAAAATTAGAGGATTTTTCGACACATTTTCATTAAGTGTTTGTTGAAGAATGGAGTAGGGTGAAAGAAATCCCAAAAATATTTCATTTGAATCCATAATTTTGTTTTTGGATATGGGACTGGAACTCAAGACCCCTAGATTTATGTATACCTTAGATTGTTAGCCCTAGAGTAGTTATTTATACCCACAATCTCAATCATATGATTGCAACCATTGTTGTTTAATGGTTTCACTTACACTAATACAATGGTCACCTTAAAAAATATTTTTTATGGAAACTTTCTTGTCAATCTCATGGAGACAATATGGAATGATCTTTATCTACTACAAAACAAAACTTTTTTTGTCTGGAAATTAGGTATGATGGATGCCCTATTGAACTCATGCATTTGGGATATATCTTCTATTGTTCAGCTTTTTGTCAACACTAAGCAAGTTTTGGAGGTCCAAAAGAAGAGGCTTAAAGCTTAACTCTAGTGGTATTTATACTAGTTGTTCAAAATTCAAGTTCAACTAATTAGGTCTCATTGATTACTAGAGTAGGAAATTAATTAAGTTATTTTCACAAGGTTGAATTACTTTCTTTACTTATTTTAATTTCGTTATTTGTGATTTGGTCTTTTAGTTAAATACCTTGGTGTTGATGGTTTTCTTCATTGCACAAATTTGTGTATTTCATGTGACAAGAACCTTGAGGACTTCTTAATGTTATGTTTCATGTTGTGAGCATCATGTTGTAGGTCCCTTTCAATAATGATTTATGTTTGCACTTGAGTAGATCTCCTATTTGTTAACATGGTATTAGAGCTTAGGTTGTTTGATGAAAAAGTTGAAAAAGATCTAGAGCTAGAAAGTTTCTAAAACTAGAGTTTGAGAGTGTTTAATAATATCATAGTAGTTTGTCAAGTGCAAAAGAGAAACGGGGAAAGGAAAAAATGTGAAGAGAAAGAAAAAAAAAGAAAAGAAGTGAAAGGAGATCAACATATTAAGGGTTGTGAAAGTCAGATCTTTAAATCTAGATCTAGATCTACTGTGAAAAGATCTTGAAGTGAAACTTCGAGAGATTATAGAAGACTATAAGATGCTTCTATTCTCAATTTTTCAAAAGAAAAAGATATATTTTGTGAGAGTTATGAGCCTTTGAAGACTTTGTGCCAGATCTGGTTTTTTGGTCATATTTCCTTTGTTTGAGCATTTTTGGATCTGTAGCTCTGAGATTTTATAGGTTATAAAGCAATATATATGTGAAAGAAATTTCATGTCATTTGGATGTGTATTGAGAGAGATCCAAACATCTAAAGTTTCAATCTCAATTTTGAAGTCAGTTTCTTTTGAAAGTGATAACTCTTTGTGATCATCATCAATAGAACTGAAATTTTGAGCAGATATAAAAAACAAATATGTGATGTATCTTTCAAAATTTCAAGGAGTTTGGAGTTGTTGAAAGCGAGTTGTAAGTCGTTTTGTGTTTAGGTCCCAGTTTGAAGTGATCTCAAGGAAGTAGCAAGATCTCTCATTTTATGAAGTTAAATGAATTAAAATTTTGAGAGATGGTAGTAGACATAATTGGTCATGTTTTACCAGAATTTCAGATCGATCCAAGGTCATACGTGAGCAGTGTAACTTTGCAAAGTTGTTGTGACAGAAGTTTGTTTTGAAAAGACATCAAAACAAATTTTGAAATGAAGCAAATACAACTTGGAAGAACTTGAAGGAAGGAGTTTGAAGATTGGGAAGCGCAAATACATTATCAAGACCTTCATACAAAAGTGTGGTATGTAATCATGTACTTAATACCATACGAAATATGTATATATATGTAAAACTGATGTATAGTATAAAATTTCGTATAATACTCAAAACATACATACATATGCAAGGTCCATCTTGTTCAACCCTAACCTTAAAAACCTAAGGAAGGAAAACCCTAATCCTAATCTTAGAAACCCAAGGAAGGAATTAAAATCATTTGTGAAACCCCAAGAAGATATTAAGTGTTGCCTTGAGAGATGGCGAACGGTCTTTTTTAAATTATAATTGAGAAACTAGACAAGAACAATTTCCAAGTGTAGAAATTTAAGATTATGAATTTCTTGATGGGGAGAGGCTACTAGGAATTCATAACTAGTGATGAAAAAAAATCTCTTCTCCCAGAAAACCCCACATAACAACAAATTTAAGCCAATAAAACTTAGCATGAAAAAAAACAAGGAAAGTCTTGTATTGGCTTTCTATGAGTGTGTCTGATTCCATAATTGTGCATATTTAAGATGCAAAATCACCCAAACAAGCTTGGGATACATTGGTGAAAATGTATAGCACCAATACACAAGCCCGCAAAATGTAACTCAAACAAGAATTACATAATCTACAGAAAAACAAAATGAACATTAATGACTATTCTACAAAGGTGAAAAACCTTGCAAATGTTCTTGCATCTATAAGAGCCCCTATAGATGATGAAGATATAATGGTCGTCACCTTAAATGGACTTGGAAAATATTATAGCCAATTTCGTACTTCAACTGTAGTTTGAAAAACATTTCTTGATTTCCAAGACTTAATAACATTATTTATAAGTGAAGAGATGAGAATTGTTGGTACTTCATCCAATGGAGGATCACAAGAAAGTGTTTTCTACTCAAATACTAATAGAAGTAGAAGTAGAGGTGGTAAAATTTCATTTCAAGGTCAACACATAAATTCGCATAATGGACATCATTAACATGAAGGTCAAGCTCATGGAAGTGGACGAAGAAACTTTGGAGGAAGAGGAAGTCGAGGAAGTCGTGGAGGTTGTGGTGGAAGTCATTGAGGTCAATAACCAAATAGTGACTCAAATTGCTAATATTACGGAAAACTTGGGCATATAGCAAAGAATTGTTATCAAAAGGAGCATGATGCACAAAATGGAAAAGTACAACAAGGGAATTATGCATCAACTAGCAATCAAGGTGATGAACAATTGTTTGTGATGCAACACATGGCAAATTCAATGATAGGAGGTGTATTAAATAATAATGTCTAGTATGTGGATTCTAGAGCTTCAAATCACATGACTAGTCATGAAGAATGGTTTAGAAACATAAAGGATTTGAAGATAGCAGGGTTTGTGAAAACTAGTGATGACACTATACACCCCATCACACAAATTGGCAAGGTGCCATTGTCCATGCAAGATGGGCAAACAAAATACTTGAAAGATATACGTCATGTTCCAACCATAACAAAAAATTTGGTCTCTGTAGGCCAAATGGTGGAACAAGGTTTACAAGTGACATTCAACCCAAATGGATGTTTTGTGGAAGACATGAAGAACCAAGGCAAATTGATTGCAAAAGGGGAAAGGAATGGACAAATGTTCACCTTGGATGTGACCATGCCTAAGGTGAATTCCATGTTATTCACAATGGAAAAAAAGCTAGAGACATTGGAATTTGGCACAAGCGAGTTGGCCATGTTAATCTCCAACATCTTAAACTGATGGAAAAACAAAATCTTGTTGGAGGTCTTCCCAAATTTGGAACAGAAAAGGTGATGTCAGAAGTTTATGAAACATGTCAATTGGGGAAGCAAACTAGGCATCCATTCCCAGCTCAAACAACTCATGTAAGTTCCAAACCTTTGGAAATGATCCACTCAGATGTGTGGACTACGAAGACAAAATCCATTGGAGGATGTAAATATTACGTGAGTTTCATTGATGACCACACAAGGAAGGTGTGGGTCTACTTCATGAAACACAAAGGTGAAATGTTTCAACATTTTTTGAATTTCAAAACAATGGTGGAAAAGGAGAAAGGTGTGAGCATCAAGTGCCTAAGGTCCGATGGAGGGGGAGAGTATTTTTCAAATGAATTTAGTGAGTACTTGAAGGAGCATGGAATTCAAAGGAAGTACTCATGTAGTTATTTCCCACATCAAAATGGAATTGTTGAAAGGAAAAACAAGCACATTGCAGAATAGCACGTGCCATGTTGAATGAGAAGAATTTGCCAAATTACTTTTGGGCTAAAGCAGTAGCAACTATAGTCTATATCATGAATCAAACACCCACAGTGGTAGTTCATGGCATGACACCTGAAGAAAATTTCACATGCAAGAAACCCGATGTCTCACACTTCAGAATGTTTGGTTACATTACATACGTGGATTTTCCTAACAAGAAAAAATCAAAACTAAACCCAAAAGTTAATAAGTGTATCTTCATTGGATATTCCTCAGAACAAAAAGGATATAGATGTTTCAATCCCTCCACTCGAAAATTGCAAGTGAGTAGAAATGTTGTGTTTGATGAGATGATTAATTGGTACTCACCACTAAAGGTAACAAAAGATGGAGAGGCTAAAAATGGTGATGTTTCATCAAATGTGGAAGAAGAATCACAAATAATTAATGGACCACAAAAGTTTTCAATTAGTGGGTCCAATAGCATTCCATGGAAAGGAATATTAAGATCTTCAAACATTGTGCATGGTAATTTTCAAACATCATCTAGAAATCTTCATGTAGATGATGAGTCAAGTGATTCAGGCATAGTTATGACATTCTTGGTGCGAGAATGTTATGGAAGCCCAAAGAAGCAAGAATTTTAAAGAATTTTTTAAAAATTTATAGATCAACCAGTGTAATTTGGTAAACATTCGCGGGTAAAGAATGTTATGACAAGGTGCTAAATGAAGAATTTTAAAAAAATTTAATGTGCAAAATGAAGAATGTCATAACTATGGATTCAGGGAAGAGTGTGGGTGAAGAATCAAGATTCCCTTCAATTATTACTCTTGGAGCTCGGATGGCCAAAAAAGCCTTGAAAACACTTGACAACAACAATGGAATACGAAGATCCACACAAGTCAAGTACCTTGTATAAAGCCACACATGTGATGGCTTTGTAGCTCATCATTATACATACATGGTGAAAGTTATACATGAGGTTAAACCCACTTGTTTTGAACAAGCGGTTGGAAACCTTAAATGAAAGAATGCCATGGATGAAAACATGGTGGCTTTGGATGTTAATGCTACTTGGGAATTGGTAGCTTTACCAAAGGATAAAAAATCAATTGGTTGTAAATGGGTGTACAAAGTCAAACACAATGCAAATGGATCTATGAGTAGATACAAAGCAAGATTGGTTGCCAAAGGTTATGCCCAAACTTATGGCATAGATTATGAGGAAACCTATAGTCCAATCGCTAAAATGACAACTATAAGAGCAATCATTGCTATGGCAGCAACAAAAGGATGGTCTTTACATCAAATGGATGTAAATAATGTTTTTTTTCATGGAATTTACATGAAAAAGTGTACATGGAACAACCACCAGGTTATGTGGACCAAACACACCCTAATTTGGTTTATAGGTTGAAGAAAGCTTTGTACGGCTTGAAGCAAACACCTAGAGGTTGGTAAGACAAGATAGGTCGGTGTCTTGTCACAAGTGGATTTCAAACATCAAACATTTAATGCAAATTTTTCACTATATGTGAAAAAAACAAATCATGGGATTGTAGTAATAGTCATCTATGTTGATGACTTGATTATCATAGGAGATAGTGATGCAGACATCTTTGATTTCAAGAAGTTTTTGAAACAAAAGTTTGAAATTAAGGATTTCGAAAAGTTACGTTACTTCTTCGACATTGAGGTAATCCAGTCCCCTAATGGGATATGGTTACAACAAAGGCAATATGCCTTCAACAAATTATTCGAATATGGGATGACGGGTTGCAAACCCATTTGAATTCCATTGGAACAAAATGTGAAGTTAAGTGCAAATGAAGGAGACCTTGTGGAGGATACCACTATGTACATATGCATAGTGGGGAGTTTGATTTACATGCCCATCACAAGGCCAAATTTGAGTTATGCAATTGGAATGGTAAGTCAATTCATGCAAACACCACGAAAGCCACATTTGGATGCAGTGAACCACATACTGAGGTACATAAAACATATTTTGCAATGTGGAATGTTTTATGAAACCAAAAGCCATTTACAAGTACATGGATACACGAATGTTGATTGGGCTAGCAATGTTTCAGATAGAAGATCGACTAATGGTTTCATGTTTTCTTTTGGAAATGGTGTTATTAGTTGGAGCAATAAGAAACAACCAATAGTTGCATTATCAAGCACGGAGGTAGAATACAAAAGTGCATCAATTGTTGCATGTGAAATTGTTTGGTTATAAAAATTATTGTCAGATTTGGGACAGTTAGTGGATGCTCCTATTATCATTTATTGTGATAACATCTATAGCATAGTACTTGCTAACAACCCAGTTCATCATGCTAGGACAAAGCACATTGAGGTGCACTACCACTTCATTTGAGAAAAAGTTTTAGCAAGAGAAATTAACCTTATTCATGTCAGTACTGAACATCAAGTTGCTAACATTTTCACAAAGGCTTTAAATACAGACAAGCTAAAAGAGGTTTAGAAAAATGCTTAGTGTATTAGAAGTGGATTTGAGCTTGAGGGGGAGTGTTGAAAATTCAAATTCAACTAGTTAGGTTTCATTAGTTATTAGAGTAGGAAATTAATCAAATTACTTTCACAAGGTTGAATTACTTTCTTCACTTATTTTAATTTGGTTATTTGTGGTTTGGTCTTTTAGTTAAATACCTTGGAGTTAATGGTTTGGCTCTCTTTTCTTCATTGCACAAATTTGTGTATTTCATGTGACAAGAACCTTGAGGAGTTTTTGATGTTATGTTTCGTGTTGTGAGCATCATGTTGTAGTTTCCTTTCAATAAAGATTTATGTTTACACTTGAATAGATCTCCTATTTGTTAACATTAGTATCTATAGGAGCACTTGGCACCTATATTATTTGTTTGCCTCAAAAACAAGAAACAATTTTTCACACCAATATCAGGTATTCACAACCATCTATTTTTAGTTAATATTGGCACAACTTTAAGTGGTGGAATAGACAACTTTGGGTATATGCTGTAAATTAATTACCTTCCATTTATAGGTGAATATGAAGAAGAGGATGTTCAATTCCATAAAATGTATGAAGGGATTTGCTTACTTGCAAAATGTGTAGCTACAACATGAATACTAAATTGTTCATGAAACTATATGGGCTATAAGGAAAGAAATTAGTTGCATGAAATTGTGGGTAAAATCATCCTTCTCCCCAAGCTTTTCTACTTCCTAATCATGCATATTGTTGTGAGATAAACTCAATTATTTATTATACTTTGTAGGTGGAGGAGCTAATGCAAACTTTACAAAATGTGCACATGGAGGTAACACAAATGGAATGGCTCAATGAATCAACCCTATCAAGCTTGCTCCCTCCTTCATAGTCAATTTTTAAGCATTCCTAATTCCTTTATAAGTGAGAAACAAAGGTCCAATATTGCATGGTGAAACTGGAAACAAATGTTAAATAACATGCGTGCAACAATTTCTGCAATTACAAGGGCAACAAAAGGACTACATGTAAGGAATTCATCCAGTGTGGGGATTGGAGAGAGTTCCCAATTTTTGTCATTAGCTAAAGTAACCATAAGAAATGTGTTTGGCACATAGTTATGACATTCTTCATTTTGCACATTAAAATTCTTTAAAATTCTTCATTTAGCACCTTGTCATAACATTCTTTACCCGCGAATGTTTACCAAATTACACTGGTTGATCTATAAATTTTTTTAAAATT
>Ga0209611_10013305_pt1 | contig 11319 bp, 14 predicted proteins | sample S1TSphgellanicum_3_FD_187693 | JGI IMG/M metagenome (GOLD analysis project Ga0209611, IMG submission 187693) | Host-associated microbial communities from peat moss isolated from Minnesota, USA - S1T2_Fc - Sphagnum magellanicum MG (SPAdes) (version 2) | ecosystem: Host-associated > Plants > Peat...
GCACAGTGACTGAGAGGGTCACAAAGTTTTGGTTGTGGTATATGTCGCAAAAGTGTTGCGATGATTTAAGGTACATTATATATTAGCGATGGTTGGGGAACCACAAGGTGCGATGTGTGTCACATCGCAAATATGGCAGGTTGTTTTTGCTTCGCAAACCCTTCCAGTTTTTTGTTTTTCCCTTCAAAAAGGCACAATATGTAGTAGTGTTTTCATACATGTGTGGAATTGATTTTGAAAAAGAATTTTATTTCAACAATTATTATGCTACCAATGCCTCTACTAATGTTCTTTTTGTTTTCAATAATATGTGTTTGGCCTAGTACTGCTGATAGCCATGTGAATCGTGATCTCAAGATACAACATCTTGAGAAAGTTGTATCTCGAGGTGTCAACAAAACTATCATGGAACATTTAGTGAAGTTCTATAGAGAGAATGCGTTGGGTTACAGGCTATTTGCTTATGATGGTCACAAGAGCCTTTGCACTATTGGGCTTCTACCATTCCCATCCAAAGAGTTCCAAATAAGCCTTCTTAGGGAAGATGATAGTAGCAATACCCAAAGGTTTCTAAATCAAATTCCTCAAAAATAGTCTAGTACACCTTTATGAAAAGGAAAGACTTTACAACACATTTTTTAATGTTTTCGGTAATCTTCTTGTGTATTGTGGCAATTAACTTTGACTATTTTGAATCAAGGTTTTTTTTAAGTTTCAAATGTATGTTATGCATTGAAAAGATTCACAAGAATGGGTTTTGTTTCTCTCTCCAAAAATTCAATCTAAAGTTCAAGGGATGAAGGAGGAATCAAGTGGATGGGGTGTAATCTAAACCACCATTTGACACAAGATATGCCCATGATTCCTTTCTTGTATGGATTTCAAAACTCAGTGTTGGATGAAGTTCGTTCTCTTTTCTTCAACTTGAATTTCATGGCTTTTGAAAGATATGTTTGCTCTCCAAAATTAGTATTAATGATGACAACATGCACAATGTAGGCTTTGAACCTACAACCCATTCAAAGAATTGAAAACACATGCCTCAAAAAAACTTTTGACTTGGTGGTGATAGAAGCCAAATTTTTCAAGAAGAAAAACATTGTTATGAACTTATAGAAACTAATGTTGTGAAAACAACTAGAAAAATCCTTGTTTGATCCTTGATCTCTCCACAAGAATTGGCGCATGGTATTTGAAAATTTGCCTACCCCCTATCAACCTACCCACCATTCTTAGATTTTTCTAAACTCTTTCCTAATGTAGAAAACTAAGAAATCATCTTAAGTATAGATTGTAGCATCATCAAAGAGTGAGAGAGAGCTCTCTTCTCTCCCACTATCATTGAATACATTACACCCCAAGATGTTGTGGAAAACTTTTTAGTTCCTATGATTAGAATCGATTCAACAACAAGTTGTGCTAATTGTCTCTATATAATGGTTTGGGATGACAAAGTTTAAACAAGATTTTTAGCAAGCCATCAACATTTTCTCCAATTTCACCTTCCACATGTGCCCTTTCTTTGGTCATAAACAATGACATGTTACATTCCTTGCTACTTTTCAATCTCTAAATCTGTCACATTAAACATCATCATTCCCAATTGCCTAGTGATGATTTTATAAAACATCAACATCAAAAGAACAAAATGTAATATGGAATGGTCAGTCCCTTGCCCAATATGTTGGGTAAGGCACCAAGTGAGCTAGGCAATGCATCCAACCTAATGGGCAATGAGATGGCCCAAATTTAAAATTATCATAACACCACCAACCAATAATGCAAAACACCAAATGTTTTTCCTTTTCAACAAGATGCACAAATTCACTTTTGCATAATTGACAACATAGGGTTTAAGGTATTGGTGTAAAATATTGTTAGGTGGGTATGTGGTTTGGTGGGTTGGAATGAATTCTAAGTCCAATTAGTAAAAATTGAATTGGAATTAAATTTGATTTTAAAAATGAATTTTGGAGTTAAAATGAATGAAAAAATAATATTTAAGGACTAGACCCAAATTTGGGTTTCTAGTTCTATTTATGTGTGGAACTGGAAGTGAGATTTTTGAAAAAGAATTTTTTTTAAAAAAACCCTTGAATCAAGTGCAAATTGGAAGTTAACCCATAGTTAACCATAGGTTGTAGTGGGTTATCCAAAAGTGAATCATAACTAGATTTGATTTTTAAAGTTGAAAGCAAAAACTTTTTTTTGAAAATGAAATTTGAAACTAACATGTGGAACTGGAACCATCCTAATTTGTTTTAAAAACAAGACTGAAGGTTCATACAAATAAAAAAAACGCCCAACATTGATGTGAAGTTCTAAAGTATACAAAGTAATCATTATAATCCATATATTTTTTTAATATTAAAAAGGGAGAACATTAAACACCCCTATTGAACTTTATAAGAGGTTTTAGAATTTTTTTTGGCATCTCTACACAAAATTTACTACATGGTTTGACTAAAAATTTGAAAAGTGAAAAATAATAGAAAGTCATATGCATTTGTTTCAAATAACAATTGTTAAAAATCTTGAAAAAGAAATTGTTTGATACATATTTGCATCATGCTTTACACCATGTATAAAATAACAAATTACATTGTCTATCATTTTGAATTTTTATTTATTTAGTTTATTTTTTAAAAAATCAAGGGAAGATAAAATGAAAAAAGAATCATTAATTTCAATTATGAAATTCTTGAAATGACATTAAATAACCTTCGATTAATCCATAGTTTTTTCCCCCAATCACAGGGTTCTAATACTTGAAGGCACCATCTAAAGTATATTTTACTTGTTATTTGTTAGAACATACATAACATGTCCCTCACAAATGTCCACATTAAAAAAAATAGATTCCAAAACTACATGTGTTTTAAAATAGCAAGTAAATTTTTTTTTAAAAAAAATTAAAAATTGAAATCTATTGCATAGTAATGAAACTATCTTGATTTTTATTATTCAAGAATAATAAATTTATGATTAATTTTATTGTTCATAAATCTTGTGTAGAGATGCCAAAAACAATTCTAAAACCTTTTATAAAATTCAATATGGTTGTTTAATGTTCTCCGTTTTTAATATTAAATTTTTTTATGGATTATAATGATTACTTATAAGATAGAAGGAACATGTTGAGAATAAAAGAAAAATGAAAAAAAATCCTCTCTCCCACCCCCAAATTCAAAAGAAAATAAAATTAAACCACTTTTAGTGCATGATTCACCCTACCAATTGCATGCATGTATCTCTAGTTTCCAAAGCTGTTGGTCCCTGTTTTTTGCTTGGGCTAATTGCGCAGGCAGAGATTGAACAAGGAAGAAAAACAAAAAATTAATCCCCCCCCCCCACGAGTGCATGTTGAGCCTTCCCATTGGCTGCATGAAATCCTTCTTTCCAACTGCTTGCTATGAGGGACTTACCCCTCTTCAACCCTGGATACTCGCATGATAAAAGTTCCGCCCCCTTCACAACCATAGTTGGAACCGGGATCGATCAATTGGTCTGCAATGCCACACAACTCGTCACGAGGTGTCCACCCACGCCCCAAACAAAACATCAAAAGAATACTCCGCATGAAAGATCGTCACATCTTTGGGGTGAAACAAACATCACCTCATGCCGAAAAACCTGATGAGTAATTTGGAGGAACTTGAAAGAATTTGTATCTCCTTGTCGTAGAGTAATAATTAGTGTTGTAAACAAGGGGGATCATGCACACTTCTAGATCGAGGGTGGACAGTGTGGGAATGCCAATTGGCTCGTGCAGACCAAGACTCGGATCGATCAATTGGTCTGCTATGCCATACAGCTCGTCACGAGGTGTCCACTCACATCCCAAACAAAACATCAGAAGAATATTACGGACGGAAAACTATCACGTCTTTGGGGTGAAACAAAAATCGTTTCACCCCGAAAAACCTAATGAATAATTTATAAGAACTTGAAGGAATTTATATAACTCTGTCACAGAAAAGCTCTTGTAAATAGTGAGGATCATGCACACTTCTAGATCAAAGGTGAATAGTTCGGGAATGCCAATTGGCTCATGCAGACTAAGACCAGGATCGATCGATTTGTCTACAATGCCATATAGCTCGTCACAAGGTGTCCACCTACGCCCCACATAAGCTTGATGGCTTGCTAAGACCTCATTGGGTTCTGCACAAGGACTAAAGGTCATATTCAACACCAAAGCTCTCAAAAGGAAATCACTATACCAAGCCAGCAATTGTGGACACACTTTCCACCAGTTGTTGTCTATCCTCTTTGGAACGCTTGTTGCATTGCAAGAAACCTGACCAAAATTAAGGCTCTGTCTTGGCTACTTATGAATGCCAATTCATTAGACCAAATAACACATCTCTTCGTAGCATCTTGGAACCTTCTTCATCAGCTTGAATACTTTCTAAAACCAGCAAGAGGAGGGAAAAGCCCATTGGCCTCCCCAAACACAATCTTGGTTGTTGGATTAACTTCAAGGACACACCACATTACCCAGAGTATATCTTCTTTTGCCTCCAGCTCCACTCGCCAATGCCTTCCTTTACTGCATGTCACAATCCCACTATTCACCAGCCCCAATTCCTCGATGTGCACCTGACAAAATCCACAATAGCAATGGCATTCAGCATGTCAACCAAAAGTACAACCACATCCAAAACAAACAAAATCCTATGAATAGTTATGGAAAACTAGTGCTATCAATGATCAGAACTTCGGCCACCAATCACCAAGACAACTGCATCCAAGGACCAAGACCGATGATATACCTAATCACCTCTAAAGTACAGAAAAACCTCAATGACATATATGGGTCACATCACAAAGTGTACTTGACTTGTGTCCTCACTGACAAGGCAAGAACCATACGCCTAGGTTGATTGTTGCCTCCCCGTCAACACAAGACATAATATCAAATAAAAACATCAAAACTCATGAGAAGATGATCTGTTTTATGACACTTCTATTGCATGTACCCAACCATCCCAAAAAATCAAGTAAGAAGGGAGCATTCAAACAGTTTCACCTCAAATTACAACAGCTCTTCCAGTTGCAGATTTTCAGACTGGTACTTTTGTAGCCATGAGGAAAGACCAGCACAAACCTACATCTAGGCCAAATCTTCTTGTATTAATGAGCAGATCCATAAAATGGGCCTTATCCTATGGGTGGCAAAGCAAGTATTCAGAAACCAGAAACAAACCACATATAAATGAAGCCAGTAGAACAATAGTAGAGTACCACTTCCACTTCTATAAACATTTGGGCTCCGCACTGTTTGCACCACCAGTGATGATGATTAAATTATTTTGTGAGGACATAATAATTTTGTTGTAATCAATTTTGTTTTTCCAAAAAAATACCACTTCCACTTCTATAAACATTCTTTCTCCTTCTGAGATGCAATGCTCAAATAATGTGAACTACTTGATTTTGCTATTAAAAAAAATTGTTCTTTAATAATGGATTAGAATATAGCAATACCCTTGCTAGACTGGCCTCCTTGGATGGACCTGAGGAGACTGCCACCGTCAATAACCCACGTAGCTGCACATTTGCTTATGTAAACACAGTTAAATGGTTCTACAACAACAAATATTTAGGGAAGTATTATATTTAACTACTGGTGTGTGTCAGCTGAGAATTCACAAGCCATAAAGAGTTGCACAACGTCAACCTCATAGAGCAAAATTTCACACAGCATGCAGGCTACTCATTCTCCATTCCTAGACAACTCAAAAATCACTCAATGGGCCAACATATACGTTGAATGAGCCCACTACAAGTAATTCATAAAGGGAGAATTGCAGTCTCTTAATTTTGAAGATTTGCCCATTTCAATTGGTTTAGATCTTGATTATGTCTATTCAGAAACCTGTGTTGACAGGCTGATCAAAAAAGCCAAAAGATCAATTCCATCAAAACACATAACTTGAAATGGAATTGGCCAATAGCATTTGTTAAGGAAAACAAACATAAATACAGAAGGTTGTGTGTTTGAACTACCTCATGGAGCTGATCCTCCACTTTTGGCATCTCCAAAGGCATCTTTTCATCCACCGGAAAAGGCAATCGGTGCTGCTCCAAAACTTTAACAGTTGCCAAAGTGCTCTTGTCAATTTCAGCACCATGTGAGTCCACATTTGGCCCAATTGGTACAACCGGTTTTTCAACATGAGGTTTCTCAACTCTCAACAAATCCACCACAACAGTGCCATTTTCTTCTGCCTGAAACTTACACTCAACAGATTCCACTCTTTCATCACTAACCACCTAGTCAGACAGCAAGTCCACTGAAGATTGCTTTGTGTCATTTTCATCATGCGAGCTACCACAACTTTCAGCCAACTCTCCTTCAAAGCTTGGTGAATGGTGCTTGCTGTCTCCTTCCTGCGGCAAAAGAGAGATATATTTCAAAGAAGCATCTCCATCAGCAGCTGTAGAAGCCTCTGCACCATGCAATATGTGGGCCTCTCTTTCTCTATCACTGCCAGGTGTAGCCATCTGCTTTTCTGTCTCTTCAGTTTCTGCATTTGCAACAAATTCTAAACTCTGTACCTGAGGCACCAAATCTTTGACATCATCACCACTAGCAGTTTTTCGCTTCGGAGAGCTATTTCTGACATCTGCTCTTTCAAGCATGCTAAGAAGATTGCTGTGATGATCACTTTGTGACAAGTCCCTGCTTGCCCCATTCTCTTGAAAAGGGGTGGCTTCTAGAGGGAAATAATTTTGGAGGAAAATGAAACCCTTAATCTCCTGCCCTAAACCCTAAACCCTATCATAGCCAAATCTCCTAGGTCAGGTTCAGCGAACGGCCTCACTGGTTCCAACTCAGGGGTTGCAGCCTGGGCTATATGCTCACCCTATGTCAGGGCTCACTTCTCACTCCAACATGGGGTCTTGTCAAATCAAATGATGTATGGGCATGGTCAGCCCCCATTCAGCAGTACAGGGCCCCTTTTGTCACCTGCCCCACATCAATCAGGATCGTGGTTGCCTCGCCCAAGTGGGAGTGTTGGGCATGTGGGGAATTCCAGACCCCAGCAAATGACCTTAACCCCCCCCACAGGTAATGCTCCAGTACCAAAGACCACCACCATTGCACTTGAGTTCTCCACCACTGTATGGACAGGTACCTGCTCACCCAATGCATGTTTCACCCCCTCCCACAGCACCACATATGATGCAGAAGTTGAGTGAGAGTGGGGTGCTTGGTGAGTTATGGGATCAACATTTTGACCCCTGGTATCATGCCTAGCAGACTCTTTTGCAACAGCGCTTTCACCAACAGCGCTCACCACCTGATGGAAGTCATGCAGGTGAACAACATGTGTAATATTACCCACCTTTGTGATTTGGTGCAATGAGTGATACAGCTGTCCTTTGGAATGGACTTACAGATATGTGTATCAGAATTCAGAATTCTGGATCATAATAGCTACCCATATTTCTTGGACCATGTAGAACTCTTACTCAAAAAATGGAAACCAGGATCTAGATGTTGTGTTTTGGGAGATGTGATGGTGCTGTAGGAATGGTGGAATGTATCAGATTAGGTACACTTCTTTCTCCAAAGCACTACTACCACATGGGAGGCCTACAATACCAGAGGCAGGAAAAGACATTCATCAGTCATTATCAAATTAGAATCTGTTTCATGTTTTAATCAAGTGTGAATGCTGCTTCCTATACTCAACAATTGGGGTGCAGGTAGGGGAAGTCAAAATGGATGGTAGCCACTTTGGTCCAAGTATATGACAACTGAGGAGATAGAGAATATAGTGCGCATCCAGTGGGCAGCCACACATAGCAGTGACCCCTACATTGGTGACTATTATCATCAGGCTGTGCAAGCTAAACATGCTGGAGGAACTCCTCATGGCCGCTGTCATTTTGCCCCTTCACACCCTCGTGATATGCCCTCACATACTGGAGCTGCTGCTGAACCCCATGCCTTCCTCCAGGTGGATGCATTGGGTAGGGTTCCCTTCTCATCCATAAGGAGACTTCGCCCTCTCTTAGAAGTTGATCCTGCCATGGTGGATGGAATGGGTATGGTTGGGGCAAATGGAGATGTTAGCACAGATTCTATGGCATCACAGAGGCCATTGGAGCCATTGGAGCAAGAACCCATGCTGGCAGCACGAATAGCAATTGAAGATGGTCTTTGTCTCCTCCTTGATGTTGATGATATTGACCATTCGCTTGGTAGTCAACAGCATCCAGATGGGGGTGCCCAGCTGCGACGGAGGCGACAAATGTTCCTTGAGGGCTTGGCAGCCTCTCTTCAGTTAGCTGATCGGTTTGGGAACTTTGCAAATATTGGCACTAGCATTGTGAATGGCCGCCTCATGGGTTTAAGTCCCAAAGATGACCTTGTCTTCTTGCAGCTGGCATCACTGCCCAAGGGAGAAAGCTTCTGATGCGTTATCTCCAGTTGATTACCCAAGGGAGTCAGATTGCTTTAGCTGTGTGTATGGCTGTGTTTCGTCACTTGCGCTTTTTGTTTAATGGGCCACAGTCTGATGTGAGCTCCACAGCAACAAGTGCAGGACTTGCCAATGCAGTGGCTTTGGTAGTGATGAGTATGGACCTACCATCTTTGAGTGCATGCTTGCTCACTGTGGTTTCAGTAGCTGAGCCAGCTCCATTGCATCCTATGGGTTCCCCATCTGGAGATGGAGCAACCCTAATTTTACGATTAGTTTTGGAACGGGCAAGCACTGTTCAGAAAGATCGAGGTTCCTTTTACATTCTGCAGACTCTAAATGTCTGGCAACATGCATTTGACACATTTTTTGCACTATTAACAAGATACTGTACCAATAAGTATGAAAGTGTGATCCATTCCCTCATGATGTCATATCCAGGGAACATTCCTGTAATCAATGCTGCTGCAGATGAAGCCTTGAAGAAGGAGATACCTGTGGAGCTTCTGCAAGCAACACTGCGAGACACAAGTGAGCAACAGCGGAAGCTCTTGTATGATTTCATCACAAAGGGAGCTGGTCCAATGAGTTGGTTATCATCAGGTGCCAGCATTGGAAGCCGCATTGGTAGCACCACAACTGTTCAGGGATAATTCCAGTTCTCAGCTTCATTATGTAAAGTTTCTTGGGTATGTCCAGCACAAGACTAGAAAACAGAGAACTGGTATATAGGTCTAATAGGAAGTGATAGAATAGGTGGTTGTGTTTCTTACTTCTGCTGTGGCTTTTGTTAGGTTTGAATAAGTTGGAGAGTGCTGCAACTGGGCACCTGGCAGTCATGAGCCTACTGAGAGATCTGTTAAACCCATCTCTTCAGGCTTGTCCATGAAAATGAGTACAAGCACTTTGAGCTGTCCTCCTTGTTCTGTCTGTGAATTTTGGTAATAGTGCTAAGGACCTTCTTTACCTTGTATATTTTTCAATTGATAGCTAGGACTAACAAATTCAGGTACACCATGAAGGAAGGAGTTTTAACTGTTGAAAGAGAGGGCCATGGAGCCTCCCTGTAGTTTGGATTGCCTGCCTCTACCATTGTACCACTTAGGTCTCGTGCCTCCTTCCTCCTATGTATCGAGTTAGTTTGGAAACTGAATGAATTTTGAGGCTATGACAACAATGTCCGAGGGTGTCCGCTACCTTATTTGTACCATTTCCATGCTGGCAATAAATGATTAATTCAGAGTGTTGTTCATTTGTCATTGCTCTCTCTTGATTAAGTGGGCAATATTAGTGGACTCCATGGTGGATTCCCAAAACTACCTTTGTTGTAAACTATTGGATGCAAGTGAGAGAGCTCGGGTAGTCTCAAGTGATTATGTGTTTTTGTTTTGTCTCAAGTTATCATGCTCTTTAATATTCTCCTTATTTAGCTATCTAGCATGATGGTTGAGCTTTCTTTCTAGTGCAGATTAAGACTTGAAGGAGATACTAGTGGATGGCTGCATTGTTTTGAAGTTAAAACATGCCTGAACGACATTAGTTTACATCATTGCATTATAATCACCAAATGATTTATTAGCAGATGCACATTGTAATGAGGCATCTTCTTAGACCTCAATTGGTGCAGCTAATTGGTGCTCCAGAGGGTTTTTACAAAGATGATAATTAAACCTTGCTGCAGACCACTAGTCACTTAAAGTATTGTTTCTCACACATGGATTGTTCAAATCTAGCTTGCTATAGCTCTTTGGAAAGCTAACAACAAGGCGCACCAACCCACCAAATTTTAAGACCTGCAGCCATGACAGTAAAAAGTTATGCTATGAAACCCGACAGGGTTTTTGAGATTTATCTAGAGTCCCAACCTTCCAACACTATCACTAGATTTTCATTCTCCTTTTCTTCCTTCTTCTTTCCACCAAGACTAAACATTATTTCTCTCTTTAAGAAGCTTGTCAAACAAGTGCTCAAGATTGCATGAAAATTATCCTCGAGGCCAAGAGAGCCTCTCCACGATCCGAGTCCGCCTTTTAAAGAGAAGGAGAAGGGAGGTGAAGGTGGATCCAAAGCTTAGTGGCCAATGGAAGGATCCAAAGCTTGGTGGCCAATGGAAGGTTCCAAGCTTGGTGGCCATTGAAAGGATCCAAAGTTTGGTGGCCAATGGAATGTGAAGGATAAACACCTTTTCACCTCTTCCATTTTCCCCCAACAACTTTACTCACACCCCCAATTTTTCCCTTTGACTTCACGATTTTACTTTATCATGGTCCTAAGCCGTTACTCCCGCCTTTCTTTCCTCTTCTTCGAACTATAAATTACGATTGCGCACCTCAACGTAACAAGTCTTTCCCACCTCCATTGTCAAATTGATTTTGATTGAAGATCTAACCTTTTTCTTCCTTTACTTAAAATTATGGCGTCGCGCATGGTCTCATCTTACGGGTCGCAAGCCGCACAAGCGAATGAAGAACCGCCTCCGGAGTCGTCCTTAGATCTTACCCTAACCCAACATCCTCGTGATGAAGAACCCGAACTTCGAGAAGTGCGTGCTCGTCTTGAAGTCGAACCTCCTCGAGCTTGGTACTATCGCATTTCTCCTAACTCTCGCACCCTAGTGATCTTGCTACAAGTTGACCCCGCTTCTGGTGATGAACCCGAGACTGTTTGTGAAGGTTGTTACGAAACTAAAAATACTTCTATCTTCGCATGGTCTTCAGTTCCCGGTGTTGGTCACTATCGTTGGTTGCGCGGTCCGATTCGTCGACTGCCTCCTAATAGCAAGGCGGACTACCTAGTTCGCACCATCCGGCGCATCTTAGATTTCCTGCAGTTGTGAACTATCACTAAGGCATAACTCTGGATTCTACATGTACTTGTAGCT
>Ga0209611_10013306_pt1 | contig 11318 bp, 10 predicted proteins | sample S1TSphgellanicum_3_FD_187693 | JGI IMG/M metagenome (GOLD analysis project Ga0209611, IMG submission 187693) | Host-associated microbial communities from peat moss isolated from Minnesota, USA - S1T2_Fc - Sphagnum magellanicum MG (SPAdes) (version 2) | ecosystem: Host-associated > Plants > Peat...
AACAACATGTGAAGATCACAAAAAAGGTCTAAATTGAACCTTGCTTGAGCAATTGAAACACTATCATGTGACATCTTCATAATTAGTGTCTTATATTCTGCCATCATTCATTTCAAAAGTTCCAACATGCTTATTCACCAAGTCTTCACATTTTGCAAAATATTTAGCCCTCTTGTTTCCATGATCTTGGCAAGCTTAGTGAATTCCAAATGTTACTTTGGGGAGTTGGAAAAGTAAGAATAAAATGACTATAACAAACTTCCAACTTGGCCACATGGGCAGATTTGACAAAACTTGAACAACAAGATTTGTCCTAAGGGCCATACAATGTTGTCCCATCATGTAGGGAACAAATTTATCCTTGAGTTGAAATGTCACTCTAGTGTGACAACCTTAGAAAATGGAGGCCCCATCAATGCCAAAACAAAATACCCTCTTGGTTGACTCCTCTTGAGTTAAACCCCCTTGCTACATGAGGGCTTGAATAATAACAATTGTAAGATTATCTGCATTTCCACCTTCAACAACACATTCAAGTGTGAGTAAAATATGAATTCTTTTCCATGCATGCATCACGTACACATGCATTAAAATCTAGGATTAATTATCAACTATAGTAACCTCATATGCACTCAAAGAAAAAAAACTTGCCCCAACAACAATAGTTTGAATTTGTTTCAAAATTTGTTCAAACATGTATTCTACTATCTTGCACCCATAACCATAAGATTAGTGCTTCATGGGATTATTAGGAACATTTAGTTGCACAAATAATGTTTGCATTTTTGTGTATTCTGTCATGGGGTGGCTGTGACTGAGTAAGTGAAAAATCAAGGCAAATTGCATAATTTTCTTCCTCTTATCAAAAAATTGAGTTACACCATGAGTGACTTGCTACAACATTGTTTTTGAACCCTTTACAAAATAAAACTTTTCATTAGCAACATGGGCATTAAATTTCAAGAAGTAATGTTCCCCCACCTTCACCCTCGACATAACTACCAAAGTTTTACGACGTCTTGCATGCTTCCAAAGAAAATCAAACTTGGCAACTAAAAGTTTGTCTTTACCATCAATGAAAGAACATACCTTGCACCAAACCTTAACAACCTTGTCATTTGAACCCATAACAGATTCTGCCCAAAGAAGCTTGATTACCCAAGTATCCTGAAAGTGCCTATTCATTCCATAGGCCTTTTTTTTTTTCTTGGTAACTGCAACTTTTTCTTGTGCTAGAACTAGGTCCATAACCTCACAATGAGGCTCCACAATAAGTTTTTCAGCAAGAAAGAACATGAAAAACAACATCATCATGCATTTGGTTACTAGAAACACCATCCTTTTTTGGGATTATGTCACCAAATAAGTACTTGTACTTGAAGTTCTTAGGGGGTTATAACTTCAATGGTAGCTTAAACATGAAGGTTAGAACAATAGCAATGTGAATGCAAAGTTCAAACCAACATGAAAACGAACCCTGGTAATAAAGATATAGAAGATTTAGCCAGGTTTGGCTATACGAAAAACCAACATGAACACAAACATTAGCTTGACATATGCAAACCAAGACAAAAACACTAACAGAGTTGAGATAGACATTAGCATAGTGAAGATGAACACAAAGACCATGCTTAAACACAGCAACAAATAATTTACAAAGCTTCGACAAAAAAGTCAAGTCCCATGTTCAAGAAAATGTGAAGGAAAATAGCAACAAAAAAAAGAATGGTTACTTCTTTTGTAAGGAACCTGCTATAAATTATGGTTCAAGGTTTCTGATCACACCTCAATGATGAATAGAAACCAACCAAGATGAATTAGTGACTTGACTCCCAAAATCTGAGCTTTCGCATTTGGAGCTCCAAACTCCATTTTTTCCCAATTCCATCTTGAGGTCTTTCTTGCAAATCCATGGATGTATTATTTATAGAGGCTTGGAACTAAAGCTTATGATTAGTGACAATGCTTCCAATTCCAATAGCAAGCTAAGAATCTTGTGAAAAATGTCGGCACATTCATGATTTTTGATTCACTAAATCTAAAAGCCTAAAGTTTCAATGACCAACCTTCAAGGCTTCAACAAATATGTGTAATCACTTACTAATCACAAAATCAAGCTTAATTGCTTAAAGATCTTCTATTGGTGAAATCTACAATGAATGAATAAGAAAAGATGGCAAAGAAGGAGATGGCGAAAAAGGAAAGATGACAAAAAAGGAGGTGACTAGGAGAAGGAGGGAGGCAATTATGAGAGATGAGATGAAAGTGTTTGGCGATGGGATTTTCTATGATCTATATCGGAGCTGGCTCCTTGTTGATTGATGATGAAAGGGCGGTCATGATCACCCATCAATGCCTTAGTCGCTTTTGGCGATGCCCTAATTTTTATTTTTATTCTACTTTTTATACCATTTATAGACCCTATTTTTTTAAGCCTTTTGGCGAAAATTTGCACCAAAAAAAAAATGTTGTTGAACGTATTTACATAAAATACTTAGTAATTTGGGCTCCATAGTGCTATGTAGTACCAATGATGATGAACATTCTTTTTTTCTTCTTATGTTTTCATACAATTTTCAATAATTAATCATTATTTATGTCAGTGTCAAATTTAATCCAAATTAATATATGTATCATGGACATGAAAATACATGTTAATTTGTCTTTTCATATTCATGTTGACGAGTATGGAAAAAAGGTGAGGTAGTGGTAAAAGTGGAAGTAGATATTAGGAAAAACAATGAGATAATTATTAGGATGAAAGTAGTTAGTATGAAAAGAGATAATTATTAATAATAAAGTGAGGTAGTTAGATTTGAAAATGAGGTTGTTATATTTTGAATTTTCTTTGAAAATGTTAAGGGACGACCATATGATAAAAAATGTTTTAAAAATTGTCCAAGGATGATCATATAATAGATTCCAAAATATCACGACATATTAGTTCATCAAAATTTCTTGTCATTAAAATTTAGAGCTTTACAATTAGTTACCAGGAGGTAAATAATTTGATACTTCAAATATTTCAAAGATTTCTTCACTCAAATTTTTATGTATCATGTTTAATTTCCTTCTCATGCAATTTTCTAATAGTCATAGTTGTAGTGTTTTCTTAAGTAACATAATTGTATATATATAAAAAGAATAATCTAATTTGAAGTGTAATTTCAATTAAAACTGAATAAAATTAATGGAAATGTCATGGCATGATCCTCATGTAATTTTACACCTTTGTCTATTATATTTGGGTATTGGTGTGGGGGCATGGGTTAAGGTAAAAGTGATTTACATGACCACAAATGACTTGCCTATAGAGAAGTGGACCAAGATTTGTCTTTGTGTGACCAACTACCTATCATAGTACTTTTTCAGGTTTGGTAATGATTGAATTATTTTTAGAAATGCCTAATATTCTAGAAATCATTTGTTTGGAATGCCAAATTTTTAAAAAAATAATAAGAGAGCACAAAATACAAAGATTGGTGGAAACCTGAGGGCCTCTTGCTTTTAAACCAGTCCATTGTAGAGCAAGTATTCAATAATTGGCATTGATTCTCTATCCTATAATTATTATGTCTCCCCATTTTTGCAAAAAGATGCAATATAAGATGTTGGAAAAATTGTCATTATGTTACAGGGTCAACATTCAGAAAACTACAAAGAAGTTGGCTATATTTATTTTCGAAATTTCATTAATTATTTTCTTACTGACCAAGTGGAGTTTGAAAAATAAAATAAATATTGGGCACCCAAGTGTGGAACTTGAGAAGGTACTATGATATTTGAAAACGTTCAACAACAATTTAGACAGCAAGAGCATAAGTGTGCCCAAGGGGAGACTGATGGTATCATGGTCTATTGCATTGTTATCACTTCATCAAAGGAAATAACCAATGGAAATAACCAATGTTGGGCAGATACGGGCTTTGAAGGGTGAGAACTCTTAGGTGGTTCCTGTATGTCCCATTTCACCTTAAGTGATATTTCTAAAGCTATTAGAGTTATCCGTAAAGTAAGAAAAACCCTAAATTTGGTCACACACAGGGTGAGATTTTTAAAAAACCTGCAAAACAGTATATTAGCATTCAATGGGGGATGAAACTCAAAAAACCATCAATTTTGGTGGGAAACTGAGTTTCATCCTGTCTTCCCTTTTTCCTGAGCGCCTCCATTGTAGCTACATATATTTTCACTGCACCGCACTGTACAACTACTATATTCAGTCTCGAACCTTGTGCATTAAATGCGGAGTTGCAGCATTTCATACTGAGATTTATTAATATGTCTTTAGTTTGCGGATACCACTGAAAGAGGGGATAGGGGTGACAGGAGGCCCAAAGACAGGGTGAAGACAGGGTTACTTTATGGATAACTTTATTGCCTCCAAAACTCTTGTAAGGGGGCAATGTGTTTCCCCTCACACCCCAAAGGGTTGACATCAAATTGATATAAATTTTTAATGGCATATGAACCTCTATTAGATTGAGTTGGAATGGACTAAAAATCTGCACTACTTCAGCAAGGTGTCATAGTCAACATTGTTAAATGACAAGGTGCTCATCAAGAAGACATTTTTTCAATTTTTTTTTCAAATTTTGAAACATAGTCACCCAACTGAGGGGCCACAAGGTTGAGTGTGTTATTTCAAATGCATAATGAAGATGATGATCCACAAGGTTGAAAATTCAACTTGAGGGCTATTGGGTTCATTATGCACTTGCGGCCTTTACTAATAATATGAACATGGTGGTCCCCCTAGGTTGAAAGTTCAACTTGGGGGTTGTTAGATTCATTATTCGCCTTAATGGAACCTTGATTTACACTTTAAACTCTAGAATTTAACCTTAAACCCTAGCCTAAACCTTGAACCTTATACCTTATAGCCTATACCCTAAAATTAAACCCTAAGCCTTATGCATTATACCTTGTACATTAAATCGAGTTTGATTTATGATTCATTCTAGATGAAGTCATTTTTTGGGTTTAAAGACAAGGTGCAAGGTGACATTGAAAACTCCTCTTACATTTCACTAGAATATTCCAATAAAATTAATCATAACCAATTGTAAGGAATTGAAATGAAAGGAAATATACATAGATAAATACACTCACTCGTAGATATACACAAACACTCACATACACATAAAAATAGACACACACAATGTGCACAAGTTTTTGGCTAATATAGATTGAAATGTCCATATCCTAGTGGTTGGTAAAAAAAATATCACCATTAGACCTTTTTAAAATTTTCATAAACCAATGCACATTTTCTTTCCTTTCTACCATTTCCATTTATGCTTTCAAAAATTTCACAAACCTTGCGAACCTTTAAAATATTTTACATAGAATTATTGCAACATTTGGAGGTTAAACATAAAAAAGTACAAACAAGTACAAAAAACCACATAAATTTACAAATAGAAACACACAAAAACACATAAGAAACTAAGAGAGAAACATAAACATACACATAAACAACACCAAAAAAAGAGACAAAAATGCAACAATGGAAGATTGGAAAAGGGTAGTTGCACATTAGACAATCCATTTTTTGGGGGAATACCTTTAAGTTTAGTATAATATGTGCTGGGACTTGATTGAAATTATAGAAAGGACTCATTTAATTAATCTATAACACCTATAGAATCATATTTAAAAATTTGAAAATAAAATGTCATCATTTCATCACAAGCTGGACTTTTGAAATGATGTAACATTCTTTGTCACAATTCATAAAAACTTTTATGGACCTTTACTACATAATAAACATGTGTGAAATGTTGATTTTTTCATTTTGGTATGATTATGAGGTTATTGTAATGTTAAAATAAAGGTTTACAAGCAAGTCTAATATTTTATTTTATTAGGTTGGCATAAGATTGCTAGTAGTCTATAAAATCAATGATTTATTAAAATGGAAAAATTGAAAAATTTTGTTTTGTAAAAACTAACATTACTATCATACATAGCATCTGCCAATTATGAAAATTGGAAAAACCCATGTTTTTGTTTCTAATTTTTCCTTTAATTAATCAAATCAAAACATGTGTTACAATTTAAAAACTTGTAAATTTAAAGTTTAAGTATTCCACTTGCCACCTACTTTCAAATGGACAATTTTACATTCCTAAAACACCAAACATTTGAATTAAAAATTCTGAAAAAGTAAAATTGTGGATTCCATATGTGCCATTTTTGGTCCACCTTAGTGTGCGTTCACCCAAAAGACAAAAAATTATCTTACTTGCAAGTGTCTCCTTTTGCAAGTGTTTCATCTCCTCCACTACATGTGTCTTGCTTTTTCTTTTGCATTTGTTTCCAATATTCACAAAACACAATAAAAAGAGAAGGAGATGAGAGAAAGGAGGAAAAGTAATAATGAACACATAACCCTAAAGCCCAACCCAAAACTATGTTAGAATGAACAAATGTGACATTTGGCTACCCCACACCCTATGGCCGAATCTTGTATATATATAAAAGATAATATAATATAACATAACATAACATAAAATTATATTTTATATATATTTTGATTTGGTTATTTGATATTTTATTGAACTAGTGGTTTCTTTACATACTTAAACTAATATCTAACAAATATTAGAAGCATTATCTAAAGCTTCCACTATATGACACTTGGTATATATGGATGATTTTAATTCGACGGTTCCAACCAAAAACGTCTTGATATGACATTTGTCATAAATTTGTTATAAAAATACGCTCTTGGATACTACTTAGAAAATTTCTTATTCAAGAGAATGTGGGCTAGACCTTGAGATTGAATTAATGCAAGGAAGTTGAAAATGATTAAATTCTTTGAAGATTCTAGAAAATCTTCTTGGAATGAAGCCTTTGCCTAGAAAACTACTACTTCAAATGAACAATTGTATTAAGGATAACAAAAACCATCACTTGCTTGCATTTTTTTTTTTGCTAGATGTAGAAAAAGTGTTTGATGAGGCGCAATGGGGGTTTTCAATTGTTCAACACACCCACAACGACATTGATGGAAGTTTTGGATATCTATCCAAAAAGTTGAAAGAACATAATAATTATATTTTAGCAAACTTGATGCAAGTGTTAATGATATCCCAAGATTGGCCTTTCATTTCCCAACTCATTCAAGAGACTTTTGATTTCAAATCCTAGGTTCAAAAATATTTCAAAGATGGTTTTAAGGTCCAAATATTTTAAGTTGTACCAAATCATGACAACATCACCCTTTTTTGTAATTTTTACCTAGTCTTTTTAACCATGTAAAGACACATTTATGTATGATTATGATGAAATTTATAATTATAATGGTTTAAAATATGGTACTTATGAAATATTTGACATTTTTTCACTCATTAGTTTTGATGGGGATCAAAATATTGGGGAAAAAGGATTATAATAAGGAGTAGGTTCTTCTTGTCTCAAGTGGTACATCATAAAGGATTTTCACCTTTAAAAACCTTGGTGGGGCATATTGACATGCATCTTTTTCATTTCTTTATGGATTTTAATGGATGGCTGGTTATGTAATACAAAATGTCTCCTTTTAATGCCATTTGGAGTCCAAAGGACAAAGCTCCAATTTGGTTGTGGCAAGTGGACAGTTCTAGTTGTCCAAAGCTTTTAAGCAAAGTTCCAAAACTTGTTCCCTTCCACTTGATATGGGGAAATGATGCATTGAGGTCAATTGAGAAAGATAAATTCACCAATAGTGGCATTTTAAGTATGTGGAGTTTTGGAAGTTGGGGATGTCAATGAATGATATTTACATTCAAAAAATGGGTATTCTAGTTGCATTATCAAAACCTTGACCTCCTCAAATTCCAATCCTTTTGGAAGGTTTTTGGCCTTCCAACAATTGGAGATTCAATCACAATGTCTTAGGTCTTGCACCTACCATTGTTGATGAGATCAATCCTAAAGACCCAATCATCCTTGATCTACATTATGGGCCTGAAAATACTGATCCATGTTGAAGACAACTCCACATACACACCATGCATCAAGATTTTTTTTTCAAAGTTCATTGATCCTTAATTATATCCTAGGTGGATGGGAAAAGTTGAATGTGAAGTTGCCAAGGATGAGTTGGATGAACATTTAAGAATGTTTTGTATTCAATGGTGGGTGCTAGTGAAAAAAGGAGTCAAAATGATAAAGAATTACATGAAGATTGTTGGTAGAAAAAATGCAAATGCAATTTGAGATATCCGAAACAATGGCTTGATATAGTTGCAATTATAGTTGTCCATGAATGATATTTGCAATGATATATTTTCCTTTTGTGCACAAAGTAATGTGATAAATAATAGCACTGTAAATACTAATGTTTTTCATGCTAGCAAGGCCAAACAAAATCTTGATATAATAAATTCATTTGCTGATGTGTAATTATATTCTTTGAATTCAACTTTTTAAATTAACAAGTTCATGGCTATGTAGGATTTTTTATGTACATGGTAACAATATATTAGGTAAAACTTTATTTTTGTAATGATATTTAAGGATTGATTTTCCTAATATACCAAACCTTGCAACATTTTATATTTAAAAAAGAAGTATAAATTTTCTTAATTGTTAACATGATGGTCATACTCTTTACTTGCCTTGAATGATTTTATACCTAGAACCTAATGACTTTATAATTACAAATTATTAAATAACAAAGGTTGAAAACTTGGTGATCACTAGCTTTAGGTATTTGAAAAGAAATACATATTTTTTTAGTTGCTAGCAATTGATGGTCATTATTCTTGCCTAAGTGACTTTGTATTTTTATTTTTTCATTTATTAATTGTAAATTCAATTATGAAGGTTGAAAACCTAGTGACCACTAATTTAAGGTTCATGATAACACCAAAATTTTCAACCAGGATTTTGGTACTAATTAATATCTATTTATGTCTTTCTTTCTAATTTCTGAAATAATATGCAAAAAATCATATGTTTATGTATTGAATTTAGGGTTTTGAATCATCTATTAATTTTGTGATTATGCAAGGATATGTGTGTGTGTGTGTGTGTATAATATTTCAATCATTTATATGGAGGGTTTTGTATAAATTTTGCGCTAGTACACTTTAAAATCTGACATAAATTCTTAATGATATTATTATTTTAAATTGATAAAAAAAAAGATGATCCTAGTGCCCCCTAGGTTGAATTGGGCCTATGCCCATGTAATCAGTCTTTTTGGATTTGATCTTTCTTCCCTTTGATTTTATGATTTTTCATCTTTCCCGAATCTTATGGTTCCTGACTTTTGATTCATCAATTATCATTTTTGAAATTTTCTTTTCATGATCTTCATTTCATCCACTTCCTTCTCAAGGTTTGACACTCTCAAATGTTGCCTTAAATTGTCATCATTTAATCCATTTTTATCTTTGGTTAAACCTCCTTCGATCCTTTTATCCCAATCCACATATCATTCAATGTTTAACTCTTTTTAGTGTTCCATCTTATTTCATTTTTTTTTCCCCCAAAATTGCCACCTTTCCTAACCCACATATTATCATTGCTTGATCATTAGTTCACAATTTCATATCATCTAATGTTTGACTATCACAAACTTATTCCACTTTCATCCATTTTCCAATTTTCTCAATTTGCACATCATTCAATGTACCTATCACTAGAGTCTAGATTAATGGAAGGTATATTTAAGGCATTTTACATTCTTTTAGCAAAAATGATAAGGTTTCCATTTTAAAAAGATTATTTGTTGGGGAAGGTGAACATGCAATAAAATGTTTTCTATCAAATTTGAGTCATGGTTCCTTCCACTCAAAGAATCTATCCTTAATTAACACATCACATGTCCTTCATTGAAAAGTTAATGTGCTATAGTAAAAATAGCCATGGGCACCAAGGTTTAAATTCTTTCCAGGGACTACATTTGACACCTTGCATCCTTGGTTGATTTTTCTAATTTTTACATTTTTCATACCTAATTTAGGGTTGTGTTCTAAATATATAATTACTTACTATTATTATTTCTTCTATATCAATTATATATCATGCATCCACCCTTTAAATAACACAAAAATGAATAATTTAAAAAAAACACATTTTCAAAATTCATAATTTTCAAAGTCAAAAGCATGTTTGAAACAAATATGTTCAAATGTGTTTTAAAATGAATTTTACCAATTTCAAGTGCTTTTTCTTTTATAATCATCATTGTAAAAATCTTGTCCAATTTTGAAAACGAATGTTGTACATTTGATAAGGAAAAAGGACATTTAAAAAAAAACCATTGTCTTCAATTGTTTTGAACGTGTAAAAGGACTCTTGAAACATCATCAATTTGCATCAAGTTTTGAACGATGAAAATTTATAAATAATGGGACTTTAAAAGGAAAAGAAATTGACAATCCAATTCATTATGCTCTTTTTATGATTTTTCAAATCCATAAAATTATAGTTTTAAGCATTGTCCATACACCTTGTGGCTCCTTTTATTGTGTTTGCATTTGGTTGGGTCTTTTATCTAAGGGATGTTGAATTCATATTACTACCAAAGGTGCTAGGTGCATAATGAACCTAATGACCCCCCAATTTGAATGTTTTACATAGGGGCCATCAAGTTCCTTATGCATATGAAATAAAACATTCAACCGAATGCCCCCTTAGTTGGGTGTTTTACTCGGGGGATGCCAAGTTTGTATCACTACTAGAGATGCTAAGTGCATAATGAACCTGGTGACCCCAAGTGGAACTTTCAACCTAGGGGCCGTTGGGTTCATTATATGAAATAAAACATTCAACCCAATGGGCCCCTTGGTTAAGGTTCTACTTAGGGGCTACTAAATTTGGATTTTTTCATGCAAATATAATTCAATTCCAAATCCCAATGTTTAATAACAATGTAGTAACTTATTATATAAGACACATATTGGAAATAAATTTAAATCCTAACTAATTGATTTAATGGAACAAGTATTCACTATGCCAAAACATGGCATCCAAAACTAGATCAATACAACTACACATGGCATAAATGATTAACCTAGTAAACAAGGACTAATACGTGGATGCCATGTGTTTGGTGTAATGATTTGCCCAATAATAATATAAAAAGCTATTGGAAAATTCCTTGGAAACAATCCATAAATTGTAAAAGTGAAGCTTCAAATATGGAAACTTAAAAAAAAAACTCTTTGAGTGGAGCATTCATAATTTGAAAGACCATCCCAAAAACCCAAAATATGTTTTTCATTTCATGAAGAATGGAAACCAAGATTTTGTAAAATTGGCTTTCATAAAAGAATCATTACATATCCAAAAAACGAAAAAAAGGAAATGGTTTGATG
>Ga0209611_10013308_pt1 | contig 11315 bp, 6 predicted proteins | sample S1TSphgellanicum_3_FD_187693 | JGI IMG/M metagenome (GOLD analysis project Ga0209611, IMG submission 187693) | Host-associated microbial communities from peat moss isolated from Minnesota, USA - S1T2_Fc - Sphagnum magellanicum MG (SPAdes) (version 2) | ecosystem: Host-associated > Plants > Peat...
CCCCCCCCCCCCTATTTCCTTATTAAAACTTCTATACAAAAAAGATTTTCACATATTTTCTTTGATAGTGCATGCATTGTTTTTGAACAATTTAGAGGTTTTCAATTTTATTTGTCAAAATATGGAAAAAATAAAATAAAAATTTAAATGAAACCTTAAAGTGCAAGTTTCAAATTCAAACAATAATTATTTAAAAATTCAACTTCAAAGTCTATTTGTTCCAAAACATAGATTAATTCAAGTCCAATTGAAAACATCAAACAAACTATGTGAAACATCTCAACCTAAAAACAAAACCACTTATAAAATTTGAATCTCAAAGTCTTGTTTGAAAACATTTCAACAAATGAATCCTTCTTAGATTTGAGCTTAATGTGTTGACTCATATGAACTCCTCTTCATTGGCAGAAACAACAACAAATGAAAAACTTGCATCGATTATCCATTTTCAGTAGAATGAAATTCTTGCATAGAACAAAAGCTTTTACAAATCAACAAGCAAGAATAAAACAAAAAATGAAAATTGGATTTCTAAAATAAACAACATATACTTACTTTAGTTTTATCATGAACAACTTTCTTTTCATTGAAAGGTTCATCATATTGCAATAAATAGCCACCCTTCAATTCTTTGCTTATAATCCATTTGCATCACTTTGTTCTTCAAGTGGTTGTCAATTCAATTATACATGCATACCAAAAAAAAAAAAAAAAACAAATCAAAATAAGAAGCAAAGCCAAAAATGACAACAAAGGTAAAACATTGTTGTCTTTCAAGTGTTTATTCTGATTGTACCTACATAAACAACATTTTAGAAGCATAAATCAAAGGGAGAAATAAAAGAAAAGAGAGAAAACATAAATTAAAAATAAAAATAAAAATAAAATAAAAACATAAACATTTTATAAAAAACATAATCCTTATGATTTGTTACTTCCATTCCATATTTATGAAGAATAAGTGTTTTCTTCATCTAGGTAATTTCAACACTTGGCCTAATCTTGTTTGATGAAAATTTTCTTTCGAATTAGGAAAATCTATTATCAACCTATCAACAATTAGTCATAGTTGAGTGTGACCAATTACCAATTTTATAAATCATACCTCATTTGGAAGCCTTCCATTTTGGTTTAACTTGTAAGAACACCAAATGTGACCTAGGTTTGTTAGTAGGTTAGATTGTAGGATGATGACGAAAAAGTTTTTTATAAGTTGCAATAAAAGATACTAAATGAAAAATCAATGATAAGTTGGTGTTGATTTGCATAACAACACAATATTTATATGCTAGTTTTTTGAAACCCCTTGACAAAACTTCAAAACCAAATCAGTAGGTAACGACAACAAAATCAATTCATCAAAGTCCACTTACTTGAACTTATAACAATCCTTTATAAAGAAGTTCCACACACAAAAATATTCATACTAAAGATATAGACCATTTGGAAATGTGAGCTAACAAATAGATTGTGCTAATATTTTCATTCCTCTTCAATTGAAAGAACATAAGATTTCTTGACAAACATGTCAAGACTAGCTATCAAGGCTCATAAAGTCATTGCATCACTAGCAACTTTAATTCTGTTGAAAAGGGGATTATAGGAGCTTTACTTGTTTCAACCACTCATTATTCTTGCCATTGTTTTATAATTCTTCCAATGCCCCTTATCAATGATTGGATTTGCATCATAGAAAAAAAGTTGGGAAATACATTCATTTAAATGCAAACAAGAATCAACAATAAAAAACTAAAGAAAAAAATCAAAATTATAAGGATAGAAATTAAATTGCAAAAAAAATTAATTATAATAACAATAAAAGATTGAAGCCACTATAGACAAAATGAATTAAAAGTCATTATAAACAATAAAAGGTTGAAACCACTACAAACAACATTTAGTTACATCAAATATATTTTCAAATGCATTTAGATTAATATTTTTATGTGACTTGTAAATAAGGACATCATGTCCATTGGGTCTTTTACAACATCTTCATCTTAAGAAAGGTTAGCCATAAATGTTTCCATATCAAAACCCCAATTTTTTTTCCATTCATCAATTTTTTTTGGGTCCATTGCTTTCTAATCTCCTTTATTTACATTGTCCATCTCCTTTTCATCTATATCAAGAAACTAGGATTTTGAACATGGTTTTCTACTAGCAAATTCATAATCAAATTTCCCTTCAAGAACACCACTTTCGGAAGTGGCACATGGTTCATCAACAAAATTGAAACATGGTTCACTAACAGAATTGACACATGGCTCATCAACATTAGATTTAAAAACAATACTTTTAACAATATGACATGTATATAGCCTCATAGTTGGAATAGAAGCATTACTCGAATCATCATGAATAACATCAAATTGTTCAAAATGCAATGGAATATAAGGGTCAAACAAGCATGGATACAAATCAACATTTTTTGAAAGATGCAATAGAAGTGATTCAAGGTTAACATACTATACATAAATTTTAGAACCATCATCTAACCAAAACAATTTTTAATTGACATTATTTATCAAAGATGGTGTAATAGAGCATGAGTTAGAAGCTTGAAGATTAAAAAATTCAAAAAAAATGGGCAATTTATTTTTTAGAAGTTCAACAAAACAATCCTTAAAACCTTGATAACCCAATTTTTATGCAGGTCCTTCATCAATAATTGACATTATAGAGATAAAAGAGAAAGAACAAACAAAAATATGAAGAAGAGTTTAAAAACTTGAACATTAGAAAGCAACTAAGGATGAACAAAAACAAAATGTTGAAAGCAAAAGATATTGAAAATGGAAAATGAAGATGATGAAAAATATCAATGAAGTATGAAGGAAATGAAGATGAAAAGTAATATTGTAAAAACACAAAATAAAAACAAGGTGCCATTAAAGGAGTGCAATAAAGGCATAAAAACTTCAAGCACCTTGCTTTCAATGAATGAAAAAGAAACATTACAAATAGAAATAAATTTAACTTGGAACACAAAAATCATGACCAACACTTGCACATGAGAAAAAATTTAAACATAAGATCCAATAACAAAACATGTAAAAATAAAAGAGAAAATAAAATAAAATCATTTGCAACAAATGAAAGAGGGGAAAAAAAAACAAAATGGTGTTACAAAGCAAAAAAAAAATGAAAACGAAGAAGAATGTTATAAAAACATGAAGTAAAAATAAGAAAATGCCATAAAAAAAACACCACATAAGTGTAAGAACTCAAGCGTTGACAATTAAAATTGAAAATGATGAAAAGCTTCAATGAGGTGTGAAAAAAATGAAAATAAAGATATACAATTTAAAAGCACAAAGTAAAAGCAAGAAGGTGCCTTTGGAAAAGTGCAACAAGCACCCTACTTTCAATGAACAACACGAGAAAAAAACAAAATGTTGCAAACAAAAATAAATGTCAAAAAACTCAAAAATTACGGTCAACACTTGCACATAAGAAACAAAAACCAAACATACAAGGAAAAAAATAAAAATAAAAAATTGATAGCAATAAGTGTAAGATTAAAAAAATAAATTGTGTTAAAAAAAAGTGAAAGAAATGAAGACCAAGAACAATGCTATAGAAGCATTAGTGAAGAAGTGCAAAGAGCTCAAGCATCATGCAATGTTGACAACAAAAAAACAAAGATGATGAATAGGGTGGATGAAACATGAAGAAAATAAAACCAAAGAACAATATTGCATAAACACCAAATAAAAATAAGAAAGCACTTAAGAAGGTCTTAGCAAAAACCCAAGAAGCATAGAAAAAAGAAACATGACAAATGACAATGAAAATAATTTAAAAAAAATGGAAAGAATGAAGATGATGAAGTTCAACAAATGCAATGAAAAAAGAAAAAGAAAAAAAAGACTTGAATAACCTACAAATCCATGAGCAAAAAGAAAAATAGGTGAAACTTAGAAGTGGCAAAAAGAAAACTTTAATGGCAACTCTCTGCATCATATAATCTGCTGCTTTAGGGTGACACAATCAGGGGAAAGAAAAAGAAAAAGAAAAAATTCGTGTAGTTCTTTATGTGAGGAAAGATCTATATGTAGACCCTTTTCCTATACTTTAGATGTTTTAAACTACACACCTACCTACTTTAAGAGGTCCTGATAAGAAAAGTTTTTAAATCTAGGGACCTACCTACCTACCTACCTACTTTAGTTTAGGCCTGTCTGACCAACGAGGCTACAGGGTAGGTACAGTGTTGGTCTGGTATATAGGGTCAGAGACTGGTATCAATACTGATAGGAACACTGGTATCATATCCCAGACCAGTCTGGTATGACTTAAGTCTGGTACCAGCTTAATACCAGTACTGGCCGGTAGGTTCTGAGGTAATACTAGTTTCATACCAGTCTTATACCAGGCTATATACCAGCCCAAAATCAGTATCGGGCATAATACCAGTACCAGGCTGCTATCAAGAAAAAAAAATAAAATAAAAAATCAGTATTGATCCAATACCAGTACCAGACTGGTATCAATTTTTTTTAAAATGCCAGTACTAGTACCGGTACGGGTATCAAAATAAGTTGATACCCGACCTGCTGATAAATGAATCCCATGTCAGCAAACTGTCTGAAACCCTAGACTATGGGAGCGTTAGGGACCGTTGTATGGAATCAGCAGCGGTGAAAAGATGCACTTGCAACGCGCTTGCATGGGGTTGCCGCCACTTGCTGCTGTGCTTTGCAAGCCAGCACAGCGCCAAACGGCAGAGCGCCGACGCAGCCAGCACTCCGCTGTTCCCATGCAATGCCTCCATGACCGTTTTCGGTAAGCAGTCTGTGTGGGTGGTTAGCAGCCAGGGCTTCAAAGCATGACGAACCCGGAAGAAGCAGCGGGGATTTAGGCGCGGACCCCGGATCTTGGCACCAACCTAATGCATGATCATGATCATCAATTCCGGTTTAAACCGTGTGCGCATCACATTTGAGAGGAATTTTCTTCTGTGAAAAAGTGGTGCACCGTGCGAGCTGTTGTGATAGTCTAGTCGGCTCTCATGAAGTGTCCAAGGGCAGCAGCTTATGATCATAGGTTTTTGTTCTAGTTGTGGTTTAGATCAAGGTGGCAAAGTGTCGCCGTATTTCAGGAATTCTAGCTTTTCACGCTGCATGCACTTGGCAGCATTTCAACCTCTTCGATGATCTACGAAGGTTTCGGGTAAGACGTGGACACTAAGAATGCCCTCTTAGCGTTCTGTAAAGAAAAAAGCAGCTCGAGGGAAGATCACAAACCGATAGAATCCGACTTCATTGATTGGGAGAAGTAGAGGCCGAGAGTGGATTTAAACAGCATATATGTAGTTCATCACGACGGTCACTTGGTTCAAAACACTCATGTTTAGTTTGGCTGCATTTGCGTATAGTTGCGGCTCCCTGGTACGTAGGGCCACTACCACTGCTCACGGCGCGGGGAGTCACCTGTCCTTGCGGTTCAGAAATCCGGCACGGCAGTCGCCGTTTGCAAGTGAGATTTTGGAGCATCGACCTTACTTTGAGAACGGAGTAGCCAACCTCTTCCAGACGTAAAAAAATCCACAACTCGATAGATTAGTTGCAGTTAAGATCAGAATTCACAACTCTTTTGAAGCATTGGTTGCGTGCACAAGGATAGGCACAGACCCACTGAAGATGGAGACTCCACCTACATGAACTGATCGTGCCCATGAACTGATCAACTTCTGTATGAAAGCGGCGATTATGTCTGAGCCGTGGGAGCAATTGTGGCTTGTGTTCGCATGGTTGGATGGCAAGAGCTTGGCCACGGCCTGCTGCGTATCCAAGCAGTGGCAGCACATAGCCAGTCACGACGACTTCTGGCGTCCCTTGTGCGATGCACGGTGGCCATCGGCCCTTAGCACCGACGCCGGCGCTCGGGCCGTACGTACAGTGGGAACGTATCGGCTATTCTACTCGCTGCGGAGTCAAGCACAGCGCTACTCGTCGGTGCCGCGACCGCGGCCGGAACAGACCAATCTGCGCATGGAGGATCTGCTCTTCTTCCTAGACATAGCCCACGGCGACAGCGGCGCGCCTCTCTTCTCGTTCGTCCGCGGCGGCGAGGAGCTCGTGGCTGCTGCACCCGCAGGCGACAGGTTCCGCTTTGTGATCGACATTCCCCCATCGGAAATGAATCCACAACCGCAACACAACAAAATTCCTGCAGGTATGGAAACCCTACCTCCATTCTTCAACGGGTCCTCGTCTTCTCTTGTTCGCAAGTGTCATGTCTGACAGAACTCATTCCATTCGGCAGCTCATGCAGGGGACCGGGGTTCAGAACAAAATGCCATGGTTTCTGCGCGGGATGCAGGGAATATAACCGCAGTACCTCAAACTCATGGATCGTGGACGAAGCAGCAAGTGAAAGAATTGAAAGTAAGCTGGGCAGTGATGCTGAAGGGAAGCCCCAAAGTTCTACAAATCGTGGAGACTAAAGGGGGACAAATGGTGAGCAATGCATGCAGCTTCTCACAATGCTTACCAGAACATGGTTGCTGTCCAGTTCCAGCTGTTGTGAACCACCAGGCTGAGATTGATCTGCATTTCAGCTACCTAGAAAGGGATTCCACATCAAATGAGGCATGGCCAATGCAGAATATATGGGAAGCAACAGCAGCAGCAGTTGCTGCTACAAGACGAGTTGAAGAACACAATCTTGACCATGTCAGTCAGTATACTATCATGCTTCGAGAAATCCATTTCGGGTTTTTGATCACAAGCTCATGGAGATATTTTACACAATTCCAAGCAATGAAATACTTGGAGCATGCCTTCATTGATGGTTGGAAGTTGCAGTGATGGTTCAATGAAGTTGTAGGTCAGCTGTTCAAAACATGATCTGGTTTTCTTTTTTGGCTGCTTTGTAAATACAACACCCATGTCAAAGGTACTCCAGGGTGCTTCATGAGATTCAGTTGGTGGGTTAAGGTTTTGGCAAAGCACCACCCAGGCAAAGCAGTGACCAGATAAAGCCTCAAGTGTAATTAGGGTTTGGTGCACAATGTGTTTGACCCTGGGGCAGAGATCATGGACCAGGTATGAATCTCAGAGTTTCAAATTGAGATATCGTGAACTGTATGAATCTCACCATTGCAAATTGAGATATCATGGACTGTATGAAGCTCAAAGTTGCAAATTGAGAGTTTGACTTGGGGATTTTTCACTGGAGAATCAATTGGACATTTTGTAGTATTTATCAGGAGATTGGAGGGTGTATATACACTGAAATTATGAGGCATTGTAGATTGGAAATTGTCAAATTTGAGGATGTAGGAACCTTTTTAGAGATGTACTTTTTAACATGGCATCTCCTGAAGAAGTAACGGAATTGGAAAAAGATCTGCTGGGTCAGTTATGCTCCTGATGGCTATTCGTTAGGTATGTGGAAAAAAGATGCATCTGAATGGAGTTCACTTTGAATATGTACAAGAATCTGCTATGAATTAGTGCAGGACTTGTACTGAAGATGAGAGTCCAAGGGTATGCATGAAATTGAGCTGACCCATGAATGGGAGTCGGAAATTTTGTGGTGTAGTTGGCTCTGGTATCAATCCCTTTTGGGTAGATTTCTTCCAATTCATTAAACTTGCAATATTTCCCAAACAATCCTGCTTTGGGCCTATTACCCTTCACCTGGGCTTTGAAAAATTACATTTTCATGGTGAGGTTTGTGACTGCAACAGATGATAGGGTGAAAAGCTACAAATTAGTGTCAGTATTTCCATTTGATTGCATTTCTGTCTCTTCAATCTTGTTGAAATGAGTGTTTGACAATCAGAATTCAATTGCACTGTTCACGAGACTGGATCGGGGCAGACTCCTGAAATTGTTCTGTATACTCGAACAAATGTGGCCCTTACTTGCATGTTGGCAATACTGATGCAACTATAGCTCCACGCATCATACATTGCTGAAAACAGTTAAGTGTGTTTTTTTAACTTGACAAGATGTCAGCTTTGGCACCTTTCCATTTCATGCCCTGTAATCATGCAGTGAGAATCTCCACAATTTTCCAATGTCTTCAGACTTTGGCTTCAGACCTTGATCACCTGTTTAATGAAATAGCAACATATACTTGTCTATGATCACTCCCACACACCACTTAGCTAGGAGGAAGATCCAATCTGTTCTGTTCCAGATGTCGTGCCCCTTTGTGCCCTCCATTTCTAATCTTATTGTCTCATTTCAGTCCAGCTGCATTTGTTACCATCTGCATGATTTTGCCTCATACATTCCACATTGCTGATCATAGTGTCAATCCACCTACTTGCTTTCTTGACCCTTGTATGCACCAGAGGAGAGCAACATGAACCTCAATAGCTGCTATGCAGGGTCAAAGGAAATTCAAAATAGCACACTATTGATGCTGAGAAACTATGCTGACTAGTATTTTGTTTCTTCAGAAATTGATCTTGGCTGCAAAACATTGATTTAAAGGAATTTCAGTTACTGTTTGGACCTTCATTTGTCAAGTTAGAGAAACTTGTGGTTGTATGATGGTCTGACATGCCATTTGAGTGCTCATGCTGACATAGCATGATAGAACATAAAGCTCATGGTAACCTTATGGTCATTGGATTTGTGATGTAGTCTTGAGCTCTGTGTTGTGGTGTGTTACATGTTGGAGATGTGAACATGGTGAATGTATGACAATCAGTAGAGAGAGCTGAAGCAAATCACAAATGAGCTGTTATGGATTCAGTTATGGTGGGCTGAACTTTTAAGGCAATTGCAATAGCTTGGTTGGTGTGTTTGAAAGACGTGGCACTGCTTGCCTTACAGGAGCATGGTAGACGAATGGTACTTAACTGACAGTTGAGACATGCATTAGGTAACGGCCATTGGGAGGACCTAGCTGAGTGGTGGGTTACTGCAAGCCTGGTCTGACCAATGACCACAATTGAAATAGTCGTGAGGCCAATGACCAATTCAGCTGCCCCTACAGGCCCTACAGGGTGATTCTCTAGGTCAAGTCAGCTGTGAGAGGGAACTGTGATGTTCAGGAAGTTCCTGATGCAGTGACCTGCTATTTATATAGGTGAGACCGGCAGCTTGACACATAGTACTATGGCTACTTGCAAGAATCCTGAAAGAAAACACTGATTATGAGCTTACTTGCTGGCTTGTGACACATTTTTTTGCATAGAATGCAGGTTTAATCTTAACTCTAAAAGCCAAATTAATTTTGTGGTGGAGACAGCTCACAGCTATGTGTTTAGCAATCATTGTGCGGTGTCTTTCCAAACTTCTTTTTGTGAGTGAGGTGGTGTCTGGTTTTCAAGGTTAATCTCTCTTGTCTTTTTGTGTTGATGTTGATGTTGCAAATTGGCAAAGGAATTCATGGACGGCATGCAGTTTGAGATGGTGATGCTGCATGGAGGAATGAAGGCATGTGGTGCTGAAAAGAATGGTGGTGAGAGAGAGAGAGTGTGTGTTTGTGTGTGTGTGTGTGAATGTCATGTCATTATTCATCTTTTTGCTTAGTCCTTTTGTAATTTAGTTTGTGTATTTTCATGCCCATGACACAACAGCTTAGTCTCCTTATCTTCAACTAAACCATGATGAATAAATCAAAACCACAGTGGAAACATTATAGTGGAAACATTGTATTCCATATAGAGAAGCTTCAAAATCAGATTTTGACATGTGAGCAAATGAGAATTTATCCATAAACAACAATTCAATTGGTAGCCCCATTTCCATAAATGAATGTTATCTAGTGCAGCTCATAACCTTCATGTGCTTAGAGGAAGAGTTTCATAATCTTCTTATAAATGGATGAAAACTTTCATAGCCTTCTTGTAGACGGACGAAAGGTTTCATGGCCTTCTTGTCAATGGATGAAAAAACAGAGGGAGAAGTTCTGCACAGTGAGAGACAAGGGGAGGGCCAAACAGAAGCTTGAAAAATGTCTAAACAGAAGTTATGTGTATGAGATTTCAGCCTACTGCAACTAGACTGCTCTAGACAAATCAGAAATTGACACATCAATGATCTACCTCCAAGAACTGGCTACTATTGTTGAGCAGCTATTATAAACTGCACCGAAACCCAGTTGGGGTTAAGGTTTTTTCCAAATTCCCAGAACTGCCAATTCTTTGAATCTGATTTTTATATATTCTGATGGTTTTCTTATTCTGATTCTTTGCGAAGTACCTAAAAACCAGTGGTTATTAGAAAATTGAAGAACTGGCTACCTTTTGAGGGGAATGGGGGAAGGAGAAAGGTCTCAGCGCAGGTTACCAAGGTGGTTATGCTGAGATTCATCTACAACATCTGAGTCACGACAATTTTTCCATTTGATGGTGCACTGAGTCACTTCAAAATCTGAACTATTTTTTTCCTTTTGTATTTGCAGTTTCTTAACAGAGACGCTCTTGGGATTAAATCTATGAGGGTACAAAGCATAAGTCTTCGTTGGAGTTTACCAGACACAGCTGAGAAGTTAGGAACCTGTAAGATGCCTCCAAGGTGTCAAATTTCAGGCATTCCTTTGTTTTCAGGCACAGGGAACTGGGGCAGAATCCTGTGTTCAGGAAAAGGCGTTCAAGAGCCCAGATTATTTATGTATAGAGGAAGAAGGGCCAGGGGGCATTCCTTTGATTTCAGGCACAGGGAAGGTGGGGCAGTACGTTCTGAGTGCGTTTTCGACCGTAGGGAAGGGGATTACTTCAGATTACTTGCTTCCCAAACTATTCAACGTTCTGGCCATAAATTTCGGTTGCAGAATACAGAAGACACATGTTTTATGGCCTAATCTTCTAGTCCCTCCCCACCCACCCCCACCTCCCCATTTTGTGAGGTAGGTGTTGTAGTGGTCATACAGAAGAAGACACGGCCAAATTTCGCTACATGTCAGAGAGGGTAGTAGAAAAAATTTAAAATTACTCTCTTAAAACGGCAAAACGGCGAATTCAGACAATTTTTTCCTCGAAGTATGGGGGGCCATTTCGAGGAAAAACTCTCACCCCTCTCCTAACCCCCCGAACCTTTTTATGAGTCGCACGGCAATTACCACAATAATAATAATAACACTGAGTCGAGTTCGATTCTCGAGTTCGATTCTCGAGTTCATGCGCAGACTTTGAGAGTCAAGTCTTCAACTACGTATTCTATTTTAGTTGCTATGTTACAGACTGTCTTCCTCGGTGCAAATAGACTGGGTTTTCTTGTTCCCTCTTTTTGCTGATCACGACTCACGAAGACCAAGGGTAACCCCGGAGCAGGTGCAAAGGAAAGTAAACTGGAAGCAAGAGGGGAATAAATGAGGTTTCTAGAGGGTTTGTCAGCAGTTCTCCA
>Ga0209611_10013309_pt1 | contig 11315 bp, 10 predicted proteins | sample S1TSphgellanicum_3_FD_187693 | JGI IMG/M metagenome (GOLD analysis project Ga0209611, IMG submission 187693) | Host-associated microbial communities from peat moss isolated from Minnesota, USA - S1T2_Fc - Sphagnum magellanicum MG (SPAdes) (version 2) | ecosystem: Host-associated > Plants > Peat...
AAAGGGAGCGCTCGATGTCGATGACATTAAGAGTAGATGCCTAATTCGAGTTCGAATTTTAATTTAAGAGAATTTGTTTGACGTAAATTTTTATTTTTATTATTTTCACAAAAGAACACTAATAAACCTTCATACAGCCTTCGAAGTAATTCATATGATTTAAATTAATATGAATTTTTCTTTGTGAACAAGATTTTCAATATCTTAAATGATTATCATTGAAAATAAAAGTTCAAATTTAAAATGAAAATAATGAAATTTGTTCTTTTTCATTCTTCATCGATCCATAATCAGCCTGTCCTCGTTCAATTAGAGCTGGATTTGGTTCTAACAAATAACTTCTTGAATGTGATGAAGATTCTTTAAATCTTTCAATATTACAAGTTGAAAGTGCATTTCGAATCAAATGTTATTTGAAGGATTGAAAATGATGAAGTATTCGATATACCATGTCGATGATCGTTTGTTTTTATCTTGATAAAAATATTTTTATATCGACAATCAAAACAAATCTTTAAATTTATTTCGTTTTTTTCTTCTCTTGAAAGTATCAATAACAAGAAAATGAATTACGTTTGAATACTAATTCGTTTATATGGTATTTGTCGACAATCGACAAGAGATTGTTTATTATCTTCATTGGAGATATTGGAATGATTTGTTTTGAATTTTTTTTTCCTTTATTATTTGATTGATCAATTGTTGTTGTAAAAGGTGCTTTTCGTTTTGTTGTTAACATATTCATTACTTCCTCATCGATGATTAAATTAAACTTCTTCTTGAATGATTGAATCCGATTCAGAAATTGTTTACGATTATTTATTGGTTTACTTTTAATAACGACTAGACACAGTATCAATTTAATGTTGATGCTTGTTTTTTCGTTAATGTTGGATTCTAAAATTTGAGATGAAATTTTATCTAAAAGAAAACAAAAGCTAAGCAGTTACTCGAATTAATAGTCATTTTTGTGTTAATATATAATTATGACATGTAATGATTCGATTTTCGATAATTTTGAATCATTCGAAATTCTTTAATGGAAAGAAGAAAAAGACAATTAGAAAAAAAATTTTTTTACTCGTTTTTTTTAATCGACATTATCTTTTAAAATTGTTTGTACCATTAATAACATCAGACGTGTATCATATTCAGAAAAATGTAGAATTTCTTTTATAATACTCGAATCAACTACAGATTGATGAGGAATCACTTCATCTTCTTCCATTTCTTTATTTTAGTCTTAGATTTTTCTTTTGGTTGAAAGAAAAGAAGAATCTAGTGTGACTAGAAAAATTAGTTCGATCAACATATGATGGATTTGGTTGAAGAAAAGAAGAAATTCATCTTCATATGAAGTCTTCTTCAACATTGACTAATCGATTATTTTGTTTACTAACATGTAAACATAATTTAATCTAAGAAAATAAATTATCATTTTATTCAATAGTATTTCAACTCACCACAAACATTGACACTTTCGATAATGTATCAGTTGTCAATTTACTTCGACTACGTATATAGAAATCAATTGATGAATGAAATAATTAGAAGAGAAGAAAGTATAACTATAACGAAATAATTCTAAACATTCATCAGTAGTTGACATATCCGAATAAGCAATCTAAAGATAAATAATAATTAAACGAAAAACTAAATACTTTTCGATTCGATTCGATAATTGCCATAAAATGGAATAAAGTCATTCGCTCATTGTTTTATAAGCAGTTGTATTCGGTAGACTCGTTAATATTTCAATCAATGGACGAATACTTATCTAAATAAATCTTCATGAACAGAAATTTCTCACTTTCAATCAATGAACTTACTAAAACAAATCGCATTCGATCATCTTTTTTAATCACTGATTCAATAAGATCAAGTACATGAAATTGATGATGAAATTTTTCATTGATTATTTTCATATTTGATGATTTTTTTATTTGGGATCAGAATACTTCGGCAATCAGTGGATCTAAACGAAGCATAGCTTCATCATCCATATCCATCTCATCCTGAAAAATCAATCATTCAAATCATTTTATTTTCAATCGTTTGCATCTATACTTTTTGATTGTCTTTTGCAGTTGCATCACCAAGGGCTTTTTCAACAGCTTGTCGAAGATCTTCATTGACATCACCATTTTCGACTAAATCCTCTTCTTTTGATTCTTAATCATCGCCTTCATCATCATCGCTTTCATTTTTCGGTGCAATCGTCTAAAATTTCCTAAACTTAATAATTCATCGAATTAAATGATTCCTACTTGAAGCATTAATTTCAAAACATTTTCATTAACATATGGAACGATTTGATGATAAATCTTTTTTACAATCGATCGAATATCCTGTTGTTTTTTTAGTATACATCAATAGAAGAATATCAATGAACACCTCAATCCATGATGATTCTTCTACAGGACAAATTAAAAAAGACGATCAATCAATATAACCAATGATGAAAAATCATTTACCTTTCACTTTCTTTTTCGATATCAATTGAGCATGAGCATTTCTCACACATGTTGTCAAATCCTAGAAAATAATTGATTGATTTTTAATAAAACTTAGCTTTTTCAATATACATCGAGATATTAGTGTTTAGCACGATTGAAATTCACAAATAGATCGTAGAAACTTAAAACAAAAACTTGTTGAAAAAGCCAATCGATGTTTTTCATCCGATAATGATTGAATTTAAAAACAAATCATTCAATGAAATTCGTAATCATTCGAATTATTTTTCCAACTGTTCTTCCTTGAATTATTTAAAATATTTCGTTGCTACTTTCATTCAGATAACTTCGAATTTCTTCAACATTTTAAAATAATGATGAATAATATTTCAATGATTCGAATCAAAGCTAAAAGATAAATCAATATCTATTCTATCAATAGAATTCCAATGTATTCCTTACAATCGATTGTTGAAATACATTTAAACTGTGTTCATATTGATTTTCATGAAATTCATACATAAAAAAATTTTTAAATTGTATTTTCCATATGTTCTCGTTTTACATCAGAAAGTTTCCATGAACAAACTAGAATATATGTTGTTTTATTTATTTATTTCCACAAAATTATTACTTCACATAATTGTTTTTGATATATGATTATTCAATTTAAAATTAGCGAGAAGAACACATATTGAAAGAATATTTTCGAATAATAAATCACATGAAGAAATTTTTTAAATAAAGAAGTAAAAGATGTAAGAGATCTGGAAGAGATTTTACCATTTCGAGAAGAAAATGTCGTCGACGAGATCAAGAACACTGAAAAAAAAAATCACATCAAAATTTGAATTCATTTCAACATTATGTTCTATCTTTCATCTTCTTTTGCAACTCTACTCAATTCAACCAATCATAAATTTCACATAGTCTATCAATTCATCCGTAGTTCACTATAAATATCAATAGAAATTTTTCATGTGGTTAATTTTATTCTCACCTTTTCTGACACAGAATTAGCAATAGAATGAAGACAGGTATAATTTTTATCAGCACTAAATAGATGAAAAGAATCATTTGGAGATTTCAGAATGATACATGAACCAATTTAATAATTTTTCAAAGAGATGTAATCGTTCTTGTAATGGTCGATTGATCATTGGTAGGACTACCTACGGTTACCAGTAGGTGGTAACTAGTAGTGCCCATCACCTACCGGTAGGTGGTAGGTGGTAGGTGCTAGGTGCTAGAGAATCTGATACGATGATAAAGAATATATGGTCAAGCTAATCGTTCATCATTGCTAAGTATGAGATTTTCCCATCGAAAAACGCCTATTGTTACCTTGGTAGGTGGAGATGGTGGGAACAGTAAACTATCAATTCTAGCTTGAATAATCAAGCGAAAACCTGATGGGATTATCGAGAATATGACGTCTATGATTTGTCTCTGATCGATACAAATCACTTACTACCTATTGGCAAGTGTTACTCGCCACCTATTAGATAGTAGTAAGCAACACCACCTAACACCTAGTAGTAAGTGGTAGGTGATAGGTGTTAGAGAATAGGATGCGACGATAAATAATATGGTCAAACTAAGCGTTTATCATTGCTAAGTATGAGATTTTTCCATAGAAAAAACACTTACTATTACCTTGGTTGGTGATGGTAGTGGGAACAGTAACCTATCAGTCCTAGTCATTGTATGAGCAAATTTATCAAGCTAAGCATTATCGTAGAAATAGAAGATTTCGTTTAATAAATTTGTAACTTACAGCATCTTTAGCTAATTCAGTTGATGTTTGTTGATGTGTTTTTCGTCCTGATGTTGAGAATAAATCAAGGATTTTACTGATGAAATTTTGACTATTATCCAGAATAGTTTTCAATCTAAATAATTAATCATAGGAAAATAAGATGCATAGATTAGATATTAAATACAGTGTAGATCGAATCGAGATTTTCTTGTTCTTGAAAAGAGAATGTTATCAATTCAAGTAAAATATGTTCTTTGTTGGAATCAAGTTCAATATTTGATAATTCGAAATTTATAATTCAACTAATTTCTGTTTCCTACCGTCAACAAGTATTACCCAAAATACTGATAATTGTCGACTTAATTGTTCCAATAAATGAAGTTCATTGTCAAATGCCTAGAATTTCACACCTCAAGAAAATTCTATCGAGAACTTCTGCTTACTTGTAAACATTTTTTTTTTTTTATTGTCACTTGTTCATCATTTATTTTTCCTAATGGTAAGACTTCATTATTCCAATGTGATTGGAAATAATCTTGATCGATTATTGTCTTTGAAAAGGAAAAAAAAACGAATAATTTTCATTGATGAATATTCAATACATACCGAGTAGAGATTAACAAGGGAAACAAGTAAAAAAATCGATTTTGTTCCATCATCAGTCATCTGCTGATTGATTGGTAGAAGATCATGAATATGAGGCAGAATTTCTTTTTTGAATAATTTACGATCACTCTAGAATATTTAAGTACAATTTTTTTGTTTAAGGTGCAAGAGAAATTCGATTTACCGATTGAGCTAATTGAATAATTGATGCATCAATAAAGTGTTCGTAATCATCGTCGTGTTTCTTGTGTATGTATTAGAAATAAATCGAAAAGGATTTTTGGCATTAAAGTTGATAACTAAATACAAAAAGAAAAGAAATATTCCAAAAGAATTCCAATAATCACTAACATGATTACCTTTTTGTGTTTAAACTAAGGCAATATAGTTGAATAAACGATCGATACGAATATTGTTCACATTCTAGACGAGAAAATACAATACAGAAAATAGGAAATACATGTATTTGATGACATGTTCGAGTATGACAAGAATTTGAATGACATGTATTGATTTCGAGTTCACATTCTCGATCCGTATAATCAGATAAATATCTACAATGAAAATCATTATTTGCTGTTACTGTACGTGTGCTATTATTTCCACGAATAAACGTTTTGATAAACAATTCTTTCAATTAAAAACTTCAATACGTACAGATAAAAATTCATAAAACATGATTTATTAATTTTCTCTTCACAATTTTTCTCCTGATAACCAGAAAGACAATAGCATTGATACGAACCAATTAATGATTGACATGTTACATTATTATGACATGGTAAATTTGCGCATTGATTCATGATATTCTGATAAAGAAAGAAAGAAATCAATCAATCAATTATCTTCATTCAATAATCACTCTTATATCACATCAAATCTCATCATAACATTGACAAATAAATCCATCGATTTTATCTATACATCTTCCATATTTACATGAATGTCATATACAATCATCGACATTAATTTCATATATTTGTTCTGTAAAATTCGATAAGTATTGACATGAATAACCGAATGGCTTATTATCAAAATTTATTAAACAACTTCCATTATATTCGCACATATGATTGGACTTGAACATGGATCAATACGTTTCGAACATGTCAAACTTGAATATCATTTTGAAAAGATACACATAAAATGATCTAAATCATCAATACCATGTATCACCATCTAAACAAAAATTGGAAGAACATTTATTCATTTGAATTTCATAATTAATATCCATATATGAACAACAAAGGACATATACATTCATATTCATTGATCTATAAATAATCGATTATCTTATTTCGAAAAAGAAAAATTTTTGTTTTTACTTTATTCACGCATAAATCTTTGATACATGGTGAACTTTCACAATAATTTCTTTCAATCTGATAATTTAATCCTATGTGACATTGTTATGTATAATTCCAAATACGATCTAAACATGTTCTATTATTCAAACATGGATTACTCGAACAATAATTGATCATTGATGAACAAGTCGAATTCTAAATCATGAAAAATTCTCGAGTACATCTTATTCGATATTCTTACCGTATATTCAAATGGAAAATCACATTTAAAATTATTAATTAATGTCCAACAAATTCGTCTATTTAAACAAGAATTGGATTGACATTGATCAAATTGAGTTTCACAATAATAATCGAAAAATGATTCCCTTTTAAAAATAAACTATTCGTTCATTCTCTTCCTATCTGGATTATAAATACATGTAAAATTATTCAAATCATTAATACATCTTCCGGAATTCAAACATGAATTGACCAGTTCATATTCATTGACAATTTGATCCTATAAAACCATTCAAACATATACAAATATATTGATCAATCAAGAATTTACATGTATCATTATTTTCACAAGATTTCGATTTGATATTGATCAATAATGGTCTCATCTTCATAATCCATTAATACCATTCGGACAGATACATTGAGGTTCCTATTCTATATTTAAACAGATTCCATCATTGAAACACTAAAAATAAATTCTTTTCATCGATTTTTATTTTCTCTAATCAAGTTTTCTTACAGATTGTGATTGACAATAATCAATAATTAATTCACAATTGTCATCATGATATTTTTTTGAACAAATACATGTTAAATTTCTTCCATTATTTACACATTGTATTCTTATATATTTATCTTGTAAAATTTCATAATTATTTTCTTGATAAATTAATCGACATATACAATGATAATGATTTTGAAAATCTATACAAATTCCATTATTAAAAGAAAATATTGAAAAAAAAATTTTTTTTGAATAATCAAAAAATGAAAATTTACCGATTGAGATAAACATTCATTAATATTTATTTCACAATGTCGACTAGAAATCCTGGTTTACATATACAATTAAATGATGATATTCCTATTGATATACAACATTCAACATCTTCAATTCAACATCGATTTGTTAAACAAACATCAATAAATTGTTCACATCTCAATCTAATATAACCACAACTAAATCTTGTCGATAAATTTGTACAATTTCCATGTATTCCATATGGTTTTGATGCACATTGATCAATCATTGTTTCACAATTTTCTTCAGTATATTCATTATTACATTAACATGTATAAGATAGTATATTTGGCGTGTACATCTTCCATGTATACAAGGAAAACTTCAATATAAATTTCAAATTGTTTATCAGTAAAATATGGTGATAAACAAAGACAAAGAAAATTGTTTTCATTATTTTGAAATATTTCACCATTTAAACAAGATAAACTATTATATTGACTTATGATTGTTTCACATCTTAAACTTGTCTAATTTGATGCACATAAATATTAAAAAAAACTATTTGTTTGATCAATACATGTTCCATTATTATTACAAAGTGTTGTTTGACATTGACAATCATCAATATTGACCTAAAAACAATTCATTTCCTTCGAAAATGAAAATAACCTTCACTTACTTCATAAGAAACACCAATAAATCCCGATTGACAATGACAAGTCGATAAACTTCCATAATTATTCACATAAATACCATTATTCAAACAAGAATGTGTTTGACATCCATCAATCGTTGTTAAACAATTTATCACTTGTTAACTACAATGAACAGATACATGGATATGAACTAATGAGATCAATACAAGTCGAATTCGGATGATATGATAATGGAAATGAACATAATTCATTAATATTAACTTTACATAAACTACTAGTCCAATCAATGGGACATAGACATGAATAGGATTTAATATTATTGATACATGTATCTTGAATCAAAGAAGAAAATTACATTATCTTTCAATAATTGATTTACCGTTATTTTGACAAGGAATACTTTCGATTTCTATTTGATAATATTCACTTGTAAAACCTGTTCAACATTGTCAATGATATTTATTCATTTCATCAATACATTGATCCGCATTTAAACATGGATTTAATATGTATTCATTAATACTTTCTTGACAATCAATACCTATCCAACTAACTTCATAAATACAAGTTCGGATGAATGGTGTTAATACAATACATTTGCCATATGAACAGAGATTAATTCATGCATCGATCTAATTCAATTTCACAATGAATTCCTAGAAAACAAAAGATTTATTTTCTCAGAAAAATTTCTTCACTTTTATTTATCCGTAAATTCCAATCGACAAGTACAATTAAAATCAATCGAATTCGATCCAATACATGAACTACTTGAACATGGATCAATTGGGATATTACAATCCACTTCTTGATAATACTGATTACATTGACAATAATAATTTCCAATCGTATTAATACATTGTCCATCATTTTTATATAATTCAATTTCTAATAAACATTCATTTATATCTTTTGTGATTATGATAAACAAGTTGTTCTATTACTTCAACGAATATTAAATCTTGAAGAACAAACATTATTTATTTCATTTCAATAAGAAGAACTAAATCAATTGTGATAACGTTTAAATATATATCTATAGATAGATACTTTCATAATTTAATAGCACTGACATCGAGCCCCCCCTGCCTTTCAAATAGTCTTCACGAAAAAGGAAGAAAGAACGAATGCATGCATGTATGAAAAAATGGGTATTCTTATTCATATGCACGTAACGTAACGTGAAAATATCTCGGGATAATTCGACTTGATTAAGTCGATGAGAGTGGGGATGCAGATTTCTTGCATTAATTTCATTTGTTTATTATGATATCTTTCAATTGTCTATCAAAAACAAAAAATCATGTCGATTATTCCATATCGATTTATACTTAGACAAAAGTTTTCAATCAGTCAATATTGATGGAATGATTTGTTTTCTTGGAGAATTTGAACGTTTAATTGCAACAAAATCATCATGTTTAAAAACACATAATTCAAAAGATGATCATGATTTATTCATTAAAGATGCAAATACACATGAAGGTTTGAATAAAAATCTTTTTTTTTCTTCGATCGATTTTTCTTCTTTTTTTTTTTTATTTAGAATACAAAGATAATTCGAACTTTGTTCCAGGATATACACGTGTGATTGTTGCTCGACAAATTCGTGGAAGAGTGGATACACGAACATCATCAACGAATCAATTATCTGTTGTTTCCTCGAATGATATCATCGAATGGTAAAGATTATTTCTCATTTGGAAAAAGCAAATTCAAGTTTCTCTTTTTCAGTGTTCGTTTTATCGGCTATTCTTAATCAAAACTCAACTGTTCCAACCACAACAATCTCATCATTATCATCAGTTGTTAAAACAAATGCAATTCCATTAGAACAGCTCGCTCAAGTAAATAAATTCGACGAACTGTTTTGTTAATTAATTGTTCTTCTTTAGTCGACAAGTACAGCTCCGGTGAAAGAAATACAAGCTAGTTCTCAAGCTCGTTACGTGTAAGTTTGCTTTTTTCATAAGAATCAAATATTATTTCTGTTATTTATTAGGACAATACAAGCATCTTATTTTACAAATTTATTTGTTTGTCATCATTGTAAACAACCTGGTCATATCAAAAATCACTGTTCTTCACTTCTGGTAGGTTCTTCTACATTGAGGATGGATTCATCTCATGTGAAGATCAGTCATAAACAAAGTTAATCTTTATTTTCGTCTTTTCCTTTATGTACATCACACTATTTCAATGCTGATAATAAAGCTACGATAAGTGACCTATGAGTCGTTCTCCTTTTCCATCTAATTTCAAATTGATTTCGAAGAAAAAAAAATTCTTCCATTTCGTATTTTTATTTTTTACAGTCATCATCGACTTGTAATATTGCAAATGCAACATCATCATCATCATCTGGAGGTGATGGAACACAATCGACAATTTCAGGTGCAATCAGATCATCTGTACCACATGGATCACACATCGTCACACGTCATGCACCAACTCGAATGCCTTATCATCATCGACAAAATCGTTCTCATCGTGGAACAGATCATCTACGTGATGAACCATTATCAGAAAAGACAACAAGTATACCTCGTGATCGTCTTATACAAGTTCCAAAACATATGTCTGGTGCATTGAGATATCAAGCAGATGATTCACTTTTAGCAAGACAAATGGCGTAAGTAAAATCAATTTGTTTTTCCTTTTTCAATTATTTTCATATATTTTTAGGAAATTATTTGTTGAAAGAATTGAAAAAGAAAAGTCGATGCATTAGCACAAATTACTCGGCACTCCAATGATAAAAATGTTTCATCATCAATTACATCTTCATCAAAATCAACTGATGAAGATCCACCACCGAATGATCTTCGTTGTTCTTTATTTAAACAAGTGTTTGTAAATGCACACTCAGACAAAAATTTGGAATTCGCTAAAATTGATGGAATGAGTTGGTAATCTCTTGAAGAATTTAGACGCTTAATCAAAGTGAAATTATCACGTTCACGAACATATAATTCAAAAGATGATTATGATTTATTTATCAGCAATGCAAATACACATGATGGTTTGAATAAAAATCTTTTTTTTTCTTCGATCAATTTTTCTCTTTTTTTTTATTTTTATTTAGAATACAAAGATAATTCGGACTTAATTTCAAGAAATGCAAGTGTGATTTTTGTTCGACGAATTCGTGGAACAGTCGATACATTAACATCATCAACGAATGAAAAAAGCCTCTTGTTTCCTCTGATGATATCATCGAACGGTAAAGATTATTTCTCATTTCGAAAAAGAAAATTCCAATTTCTCTTTTTCAGTATTCTTTTACTGGCTATTCTGAACCAAAATCCAACTATTTCAACTACAACACCATCATCATTATCATCAGTTGTTAAAACAAATGCGATTCCATTAGAACAGCTCGCTCAAGTAAATAAATTCGACGAATTGTTTTGTTAATTAATTGTTTTTCTTTAGTCAACAAGTACAGCTCCGGTGAAAGAAATGATTGAAGATGAACTGATCAAAGAAATACAAGCTAGTTACGTGTAAGTTTGATTCTTTCATAAGAATCAAATATTATTTCTGTTATTTATTAGGACAATA
>Ga0209611_10013310_pt1 | contig 11314 bp, 12 predicted proteins | sample S1TSphgellanicum_3_FD_187693 | JGI IMG/M metagenome (GOLD analysis project Ga0209611, IMG submission 187693) | Host-associated microbial communities from peat moss isolated from Minnesota, USA - S1T2_Fc - Sphagnum magellanicum MG (SPAdes) (version 2) | ecosystem: Host-associated > Plants > Peat...
AAATATAATTGTGAAGAAAATCCTCCATGCAAGGTATTAATGGCCAACGTTGTTTGAGAATGTAATTGATTTTACAAATCTTGTGATGCATGCCAAAGAACTAGAGGACATGTGATGCAAAGTTTGGTAAAGTTGGTGACTACATTTCCTAAAAATCCATTCATGAAATGGGGACTGATTTTATTGCGCCAATCAAACCAATTGGACAATACATAAGGAATAGCTGGTACATGCTAGTGGCCATAATCCATGTTACTATGTGGATGGAGGCAAAAGCTCTACACATTAATAACATTGTAGTTACAATTAAATTCTTGTATGAATTCATATTGATTAAGTTTACGTGTCCATTAAGTATAGTTATTGATCAGGGTGTACATTTCATTAATGATGCCATCAAGTATTTGACTAATCATTTTATGCTGAACCATGTGGTTTCAACCACCTATTATCCATAGGGAAATGGGCATGTTAAATCAACTAACAAGGGACATTCATAACTAAATTGATCAGTGAAAATAAAGTAGATTAGGATGAACATCTTCCCATTATACTTTTATTTTATAGAATTGTTTTTGAAGTAGCCACATGTTATATTCCTTATCATTTAGTTTATGAATGCATCCATTTATGCCAACAAAATATGTTTTGTATCATTAGTGGGGACCACACATGGATGCAGATCTAGTTAAGGTCTCAACAAATAAAATTTCTAATTTGGAAAAACTACATAGTGACAAATTTCAAGCACATGAAATAGTTGGGGTTCAACTTTGGAATTTGTGGAGTCAGTTAAAAATACAATTCACCTTCAAAGACTTCATTATGTGGTTTCCCAATGGAAGTAAAACACATCTAGGGAAGTTTACTAGGAAGTGGTTTGGACCCTATAAAATGTAGTACAACTTACCTAATAACACAATGTTATTGGTAATTGTAAATAAGTTTGATCTTAATCCTAAGCTTGTAAACTTAAATAAGTTGAAACCAAGTTGGTGTCGTAACCCCACTTTGAGGGTAATGTGAGGTCGCCACTCACACTCCCGAAAATGGGACTTAGGAGTCCTCCGGGACTCCCGAAAACACAGAGCATGATTGCAGGGGTCAAAACACCTTGCATTGAGGCGTTCTTTATACCGTTGGAAAGGTCTTGAAGTGTCAATGTCCAAAATGGCTTCGCATGGACCATTTGGACATCTACAACACAAGTTATGGTCAAAAGAAGGGCCAGGAGTCAAACTGACAGTTTGACTACCGATCACTAAAAGTCGGGAATCGACCTGATTTCAATGCGTGCAGGTGAAGTGCAACACACACCATTGGACAGCTATCAAGGAGAGCTACAACTTTGCTTTAGACCTCATCCCGATCCGAGCTCGGGGCGAGAAATTATGAACGCTCAAAGTCCCAGGAGTCCAAACTGTGATAATTTCGGGACTCCACTTTGGGAGTCCCGGGAAAAAGAACCATTTGGATGCAAGTGCGGCAGAGAGCTGCAGAAAATACTATATGGGGGAAGGTGGTGGCTTCCCCCGAGTCCAGGCCGTGGTGAGTCAAGTGAGTCCAAGGTCGCCCGTGGCTTGTCCCAACACTGAAAGTATGCAGAATGAGTTCTAACCAACTTGTTGGTTGGATTTGGATGCAGAACTAATAACTAAGTAAGCTTGTCCCTCTTCCTAGTCTAATCCCAGAGCTTTCAGCACACCCCTCTCACCCTTTTAGTGTTAGAAGCTGGGAGCGTGCCCCGAGTCCCCATACTTCCGCAACTTTAGTGACCTAACCCCAACTTGGGGCTAACTAAGGACTTGGGAACGTGTCACTTGGCATATGGAACAAGAATAATAAAGTTTGAACATGCCCAAACTTGTGTATTGGGAAAGGCAAAATGGTGATCATATTTTTTAAAAGGATGGGATGAGGATGAAAAAAAGACACATATCCATTCAACATTCAAATAGGTTGATGTTAATTAGATCAGTTAGCGGATGTCTATTGTATCAACGTATGTTTAGGATTAAAACAATGTAAATGTGGGACAAATGTCAACAAATGAATCATTGTGTTAAATGAACTTACCCTAAATGAAAAGGAAAAAAATAGTTTTTGCGGACAATTGGATGTGACGCATTCCCAAGTCCCTAGTTAGCTCCAAATTGGTGCTAAGTTATTCAAGTTGCAGAATTGTGGGGGACTCGGGGCACGCTCCCAACTCTTAGCATTAAAAGGGGTAGAGGGCCGTGTTGAAGCTCGGGATGGGACTAGGACGACATGACAAGCTATTCACTCACTCAAACTTGCATCAAACCAACCAACTAGTTGGTTAGTTCACATTCCAGACACCCTTGGTGCTAGGACAAGCCACGGGCAACTCTGGACTCACTTGACTCACCACGGCTCGGACTTGGGGGAAGCCACCACCTTCCCCCATATAGTATTCTTTGTGTCTTTCCACCGCACTTACATCCAAATGGCACTTTTTCCTGGGACTCTCAAAGTGGACTCCCGAAACTGTCCCGATTTGGACTCTCGGGACTTTGGGTGTTCATAATTTCTTTCTCCAACCTTTGATCGAGACGAGGTCTAAAGAAAACTTGTAGCTCTCCTTGAGAGCTTTCCAACATTGTGTCACATTCCACCTACACACACTGGGATGGGGTTGATTCCTGACTTTTAGTGGTCGAGAGTCAAATTGTTAGTTTGACTCCCGGCCCTTCTTTTGGCCATAACTTGTGTTGTAGACATCCAAATGGTCCATGCGAGACCATTTTGCACATCCACAATTTAATATCTTTCCAATCATATAAAGAACACCCCAATGCGAGGTGTTTTGACCCTTGCAATCGAACTCTGAAGTTTTGGGAGTCCCGGAGGACTCCCAAGTCCTAATTTCGAGAGTGTGAGTTTCATCCTCACACTTCCCTCAAAGTAAGGTTGTGATAGGATGTGAAACATAATGACAACCATCATCAAAAGAAGTTGATGTTTATGAATTTTATTTTTTTGCATTTTTTGTGTAAGTAACAATGAACATTGAAAATTTTGTAGAAAGGTTGCAATAGAAAGTATTGTGTTGATAAACTCAAAAGAGGGAGAAATAGTTAATATGTAGCAAGATCAAGATGAAGAAGCAATATTAGCTTTTGAAGCAACTACAATTTTGACCACATGACTACTTATGTTGTAAGCATCAAATGTTATAGTTCCAATCCATCTCTCTATTTCCAAATTATGAAGGATGAAACAACATTATTCAATGGGTCAAAGTTTTATTAGAGTGCACCATGTGTCCTCTAATCTTCTAAAAGAATAAAATTGTAAAGCAAATTATACTCTAGAGTTGGAATGAATTGTGATTTTGAATGCTATTGGAATAGTAGAGAGAAAATGGATGAATAAGGTAGGTCTAATAGGGTTGTTTGAAATAAATTGGAGAACATCTCATCATTTCTTATTTGTAAAGTTCTTGAATACTTGGAAAGATCACAAAGGAGAATAATTTTTGTTCATGTTGCTGAGAAAGTTATGGTTATGGTTGTGCACATTATTGAAAAAATCTTCAAGATCAACTCCAAAGTATGGAGGAAATGAAAACAAGTGGATAGAACAATAAAGAATATGTTGAAAAAGATTTATTTATTATATGCATATGTGAGCATAGAATAGTGGAATGTTGGGAATATGAAAATGCCTTATGACATCAAATTTCTTGTATTCATTCAAATGATTTATCAAAAAGATAAGGTTTGTTATTTCAACAATAAAAATGTAATTTCTATGATGAAAATAAATAGGGGAGAAATGGTGAATTAGGCTGAGATTATGTTCAAAACTTTGTTCAAGAAACTTGGCATATTGACCAAAGCTCAGGCTAAGATGATTGAAAGGAAAGGCAAATTGGATGCCAAAAAGGACATGTGCAACTTTAAACTTGTTATTGAAATATTGATGCAACATTGGTTCCCTAATAAACAGTATGAAGGTCCAGTTACAACAATAACATCTCAAACAGAGAAATCATTTATTGTTAAACCATAGAGTGCAAAAAAGTTAAAGGACATATTGTAAAAGTCCAAAAGACCACCAAGGTCCTCTAGCTAGTATCCTAGGGTAGATCCTTCAATGGAAAGGAAGTGGTAGAGTATTGAACCAAATGCAACAACTTAATCTAATAAGGACAAAGAGGTTGAAGTAGTTGTTGTTGAAGTTAGGGTGGAGAAAGAAATGTTATAGTTGAAATTAGAACATCAAGATGATAAATATTAGAAATTGTAAACACAAGTTGATGGGAATATTGTAGCTTGTTGTGTAACACTAACTAGAGACAACATTAGATTAAATCATATTATAGTTGAGTAGTAACAATAGATTTTATAGTTAGAATGCACTACTAAAATTCCTTATTTTTTTTACTATAAATTTTGGTAAAAGAAAACACATTTTGGTGTAAAGAAAACCTCTTAGTCATTTTGGACAAGTCGTTTTGAACCTATCCATTATGACTAGGTCGTGTACTTTTTGACCAGGCTTAGGTTGGCATTTTGACTAATCAATACAATAGTCAAATTATTTTTGACTGGTCAAACACCATTTTGACTAAGCAAATGCCATGTGGCATTTAAACAGTGGCCACCCAAATTAAACCACATGACATTTAAACATTAACCACCTAGGTTATGCCATGTGGCATTTAAACATTGGCCATCTAGGCTATGCCATGTGGCATTTAAACATTAGTCACTAGGCTATGCCATGTGGATAAACGCTACGCACTTAGGTTAAGCCTAAAATTAAATACCTATTCCTAAGGTCCCTATGTCTAAGAACCACAACATAAACTTTTAAGTCTAGGAGCCTATAACTAGCAAATAGGTATAGAAGCCTAAAGTAAGCTAGGGCAACCGAAGTTATGACCTTTATTAGGCTTAAATGTACACCACCTAGATTAAGCCTATAACTATATGACCTAGGTAGGAAAATCCTATTTCATTTTGAATTTGGCCTTTAAAGTTGAGCCTTTTCAATTGGCTCATCCCAAGTGGCCTTCCTTTTAAAATATTTTTTATGTATTGGATGCTTATGGTGCATCTATTTATATTATTCATCATTTGGAAAGGATGACATATGGCCAAAAGAAAATGTGACCACAAAATAGCAAGACATTCTATAGATGCTTATAAACTATTAGAATTATTGGCACATTACAAACTGGATCTTAAAATCTTGGTATTTAAATGTATCAAAACCTAAATTTACATCCAACTATAACTTCCTATGAACCCAAATTTAGTCTTACCTAATCCATAATTAAAGCAAGAGTTGGTTATACACAAACATCTATTCTAAATAAATAAAGGAGGTTTAACTGAGATCAGGTCGCTCAATGTTCTTTCAATCCATTTGAATTGTTAAATCCCACCTTTGATGTATGCATAGTGGTTTCTATTCCTTAACAAGGTCTGCTAATTGTTCTCATTACAACAAACCAAAGTCCTTGTAATGCTTCTGTTTGTGTATGGCTTCAAATTGGATGTAATTCAATAGGTTCCTATGAACCATTACTAGAGTGAATAAAAAGCTTCCCAAAACCAAATTGGATAGTTGATTTTCTAGGTATGCATTCCAACCTAAATTCCAAGTCTTTGTTTTCCTCCCCATATAAGATACCCTTAAAGGTTTATCATGCCCAACATCCCATCATCCTAACTTCAAATTCAATAATGTGCAACAAGATCACCCATGCTACAGAAAGCTTCAAATCCCAACAAATGCATTCCCTTATAGTTCGGACCACCTAGAGTTTTCATCAACTCTTGGCACCAACCTTTCATATTGCTTGCTACACACATAACACATCTTAATAACTACTAATGCAATGGAAGAAAATTAGTAGCTACCACTAATCAACACAACACAATATTTTAACATTTTTTAACCACCAGAATGTTTGATCATTTAGCTTTGCTCTCTATCCTTTTCAAGTTTAGGCACCCCTTCTCAAAAAAATTCTGCAATGCTTCATCTTCCAACAATCTAGCACACCAATCCAAGTAAGCAAATTTCCCACCAATTCTCACGAAGAGCTAAAACCAAACACATAAACATGAAGGTTCACATTTTAAATCTAGGGAAATAGAGCGCCCTCCCTCTCCCATCTCCTTGAATGCACAACCTGTAATCATAAAACATAGTAAACAACATGTTATTCTTAGCTTCATACAATTATAGTGCACATTGCAATCATTGTGTTCCATCAACTGTTGATTTATGGCAGTCTTTTGGCAACTTTTTCATTTTAGGGCTCCTTTTAGGTCACAAACAAACAATATGGGACAAACTTTTGGGATGGAAAAACAATTTCATGTCCACACAACACTAGAGCCTTTAATTCACACAACATTATTCCTAAATAACTATGTAATATATATAAATTAAGTAAATAAATAAATAAAAAGGTAAGGTAAATATGTATGTTAATTAAGTTAAAAATAAAAATTAGTAATAGTAATGTCTAGTTATTTAGTTATAATTAATAATTACAACCATATTATAAATCCTTGAATTATATAAAATACCAAGATAATTATAATGTATTATATTATTGATTGATAATTAGAACCAAATTATAATTAATCCTTACAAACTTGACCTAATTCATTATGTATTATCAACAATATATTTGTAATAATTATTATTGAACTATTTAACTACACATTCATTAGTGTATTTTAAGTAAATAACTAAATAACAAAACATTAACCAACTAGTAATTTATCATAGCTATATAAAATGGCCTACCCTAGCCTATATAACTAAGTTACCTATATATTAAAGTATAGGTAAATAGGTGAAGTAGAGGTAGGGTATGTATAAATAAATACACATACATATAAGCTAATTGTATTTAGGCTCTTTAGCCACATATTTACATTAAATAAGTTAAATAGGTGGCTAATTTAACCTAGGAAAAATTAATTATGTAAAAATAAAAATTTGGTAAAATAATGATGTTTAAACCAACCATAACTAAAGTAATTATGGAAATTTTAATGATTATTAAATTAATAATGGCTAAACCAACCAAATATTAAAAATAATTATGGAAAAATAACCATGATTAAATTCATCATGGTTCAATTAAACATATCTAAATAAAAAATGGTTAAATATATAATGATTAAACTAATTTTTGGTAAAGTAATTATGGCAAAACCAACCATGGCTAAATAAAAAAATGGTAAAATTAACCATGAATAAAATAAACAAGGCCAAGCTAACCAATGAATATATATTTTATGGTTAAACCAACCATGGCCAAACCAAAAATGGTTAAAACTAACTATGAGTAAAGTAAATATGGCCGAATCATAAATGGTTGAACTAACCATGAGTAAAATAAATATGGCGAAACTAACTAAGGAATAATTTTTTTATGGTTAAACCAAATGTAACTAAATTAAAAATGGCTAAACTAACCATGAATACATTTAATATGGCCAAACTAAGCAATGAATAAATATTTTATGGCAAAACCAACCATGGTTAAACTACTAACCATGAATAAAATGAATTTGGCTAAAATAAACATGAGTGAAATAAGTATGGTTAAAATAAAAATGTTTAAAATAATTATGGAAAAACCCACCAAGGCTAAATTAACAATAAATTTTAATTAATTATGGGTCTATTAATTATGGTTAAATTAATGTTTTCTTATGTAGTTGAGCCATAATTAATTTCAATATAGTCAATTTAACCGTAGTTAGATAAAGATATATATATATATATATATATATATATATATATATATATATATATATATATATATATAAAATTTAATCATAATTAATTTGGTCATCATTCATTTAGTTATCATTACTTAACTTTTATATTTCCAACTTTTTTTTAATTGGTCAAACATGGTCAAAATGTTACATGTACTCCCAAGATACCTAACTAGTATTGGAATTTATAATTGGCCCTTTTGACTAGGCCATTGGCCATTTTGACCAAGCCTACTTAATTAACTCTATTGATTGAGTATAATAAGTGGCCTTAATGACTAGGGCACTTGCCAATTTGACTAGATTGGGTGGTCTTATTGATCAAGTCACTAACCAATTGGACTAGGTGGTATTTTTAAGTTCAATTTGATGAGATGTCCAATTTGATTAATTGTCAAGTTAGTCATTCTAGTCAAATTGATTAATTAAAAGATACCCATTGTCATTCAAGCCCTTGGCCTTTAATAAAAATACCCATCTAATCAATTTGGTTAGTTTGAAAAAATAGGAATTTGAGTAGTGACAAGTTTTGGTAATAGTATGAAGAACACAAATGAGAAATGGGCAAGTATGGAGTAGGCAAATGCTTCTTATGAGCGAACTATCAAAGCACTACAACATGATGTAATTAGAATATAGCATGTATTATACAGAGGACATAAAAGTTTAGAATTATATTAATTCAATAACATATTATAATAGTATGATGAGCTTACAATGTAATACATTCTTTTACGAATAAAATATAAAACCATGGAAATAACAATTATTGAAGTTGATACATCTTGGAATCTAATATAAGATATGTTCATTGTAGATTTGGAAGAAATATTTTCCAAGCATAAGGTTGACAAAGAATTATATAAGAAGAAGATAAAGGCATATAAAGAAGCATTTCCTAGTTTTTGATATGAGTCCCCATCATAGACCCCATAATATAGTGTAACCAAAAAGGAGGGATCCAGAGAAACAGAGAGGACACAACAATAACCAAACCTCTCCCAATGCTGCCTCACTCTGACAGAACGAGCACAATGCAATCTCACAACTATGCAACACACAATTCAAGCGAAATAGATCTCAGAGACAAAACTCCATAGCTCTTATTACACATAATGTTTCGTATAGAACCAACTCTCCTGCCTCCCAAAATTGCTATGTCGATTGCCTTCATCCTAAATTCCCACTAAGCTTTCTTAGATCCAGGAGCCAGAGATGTCTCTGGTCACTAATCGTAGCGGAAAAAGAGAGCAACCAGACGAGAGTTCCCCAAGCTCCTAGCTGTTTTGCCCAAAAAACCCACACCCATCTGCCTCCAACTGATCATCCTCTTCTCTACATCCTTGGATCCAGCTTCCTGCACAAGTTTCCTCCTCCTCGCTTTTCTCCCCAATAGCTTTCCTCCATCCCTAATCAATGTGGCGCCACTCCTCTTCATCAAACGCGCCGTCATCTTCCTGTCCTCCCATCCCACACAGACAGACCACCTTCTCCCATGCACCCCATGCATATCTAGTTTCCCTCTCACACTAATGAAGAAGAAATCTGCTGCCACTCATCAATAGCGGCGGCTAGATTACCCTGATCAAGGTTTTTGTGTTCACACAAACTGCACAGTCATGGAGTCACTGTCCTGCCACCTGTTGTTCGGCTACATATGTAACCCCTCCCTTTTTGAAAGAGCTGAGTCCCTCAGCTCAATCTGGAGGAGCGTAATAGATCTGTAGGTCTCTTCGCGACCTCTCCCATTGTCAACCATCCTCATTTTGACTTGCCTCAGTCAATACCTCAAGCATACACAGCTGATGCTCTTCCGACCATCACCAATGGTTGATGCCAAAACAACATCCATAGTGTTGTCTCAGTCGTCCTGATTGTCTCTTCAGGCCAAGCCAGTCAGATTCCTTACCACACTGGACAGAGAATATCCCTCCCGATGCCTCAATTGGGTTTCCTGGTTTGGTCGCGAGGTCCTGGATTTCACAACCAAAATCATCATCATCAGCAGCAACTCCTACGAGATTCCGGCTCAGCGTATCCACATTGGTATGTTTCATGCCTGGTCGATGCTGAATCTTGAAATTGAAATCTTGGAGCATGTCGATCCAACGTCCTCTTCTCCCGTATGCATCAGACACCATTGCCAACCACTCCAGTGGCTTGTGATCCGTCCTAAGAACGAAGTGGGTGCGATGCATATACTGTCGGAAGTGCATGATGCCCCATATCAGTGCATAACATTCTCCCTCCATGGGATGGAATTTCTTTTGTGCAGATGTTAGTCCTTTGTTGGCGTATGCCACAACTCTTTCCTTCCTGCCTTCTCTTTGAGATAGAATGGCACCGACGCCTTTCGATGACCAATCCACATCGAGGTAGAACTGCTTTTCAAAGTCAGGTCGAATGAGCACCGGAGCAGCCACAAGTGCCCCTTTCAGAGCTTCAAATGCACTTTGACAACCCAAATCCCACACAAAAGCCACTTCCTTCTTTGTCAATTCGAACAGTGGAACAGCCAGTCGTGCATATCCTTGCACATAGTTTCGATAATACCTTGTCAGCCCTACAAAAGACCTCACATCTGTGACTGTCTTTGGTACAGGGAAATGCACTACAACATCAATTTTACTAGGATTTGGCCTAGTTCCTTTGTGACTGACCACATGTCCTAAGAAAGCGATGCTCCTGACAACAAAACAACACTTCCCGGGATTCAGTTTCAGGTTTACTTCCCTTAATTTGGCGAACACGGCTTCCGGGTGTTGAAGGTGGTCCTCCCAGTTCTCATTGTGGATATTGAGATAATTCGCCTCCCAATTCCTTGAAGACCAGGGACATTGTTTTGGTAAAAGTACTAGTGGCATTTTTGAGACCAAAGGGCATGACAGTCCAGTCATATAGCCCGGTCTTAGTGCCCAATGCAATTTTCTTCATATCTTCAGGAGCCATGTGAATTTGCCAGAAACCCGACTGCAGATCTAATGCAGTGAACCAAGCTGACTTCCCCAGCTGGGATATAACGTCATCAACTAGGGGCATGGGGAACGAGTCCCGCCTGGTCTGCAAATTGAGCGGTCTGTAGTCCCCACAGAACCTCATGCTTCCATCCTTCTTCACCGGCAAAGTCACCCTACATGCGTATTCTGAGTTACTTGGTTTCATCTTGCTTAGGTCCACCAACACATCTATCTGGCGCTTCACTTCTGCCTCCTCCCAATATGACAATCGTCTAGGAACTACCCGACAAGGTGGAAATCCTTGCGTGTCGATCGAGTGCTCCTCGACTGTGCAACACCCTAACTCTCCTTTGTTCCAGGCAAACACATCCTGGTACCTTTCCAGAAGCTTCCAAAGCAATGGCCTCTTCAGTTCGTCGAGGTCCTGATCGATTCTGAGCTTCTGGCAGATGTCCTTCCACCTTGTATCCCCCTTGAGATCATCAATGATTTGCTCCCTGACTTTGCCGCCAGAGGCAGTGATCTCCATCCGTTGAACCTGTAGCAACACAGATCCTCCTGTTGCACCCACTGCTT
>Ga0209611_10013313_pt1 | contig 11314 bp, 7 predicted proteins | sample S1TSphgellanicum_3_FD_187693 | JGI IMG/M metagenome (GOLD analysis project Ga0209611, IMG submission 187693) | Host-associated microbial communities from peat moss isolated from Minnesota, USA - S1T2_Fc - Sphagnum magellanicum MG (SPAdes) (version 2) | ecosystem: Host-associated > Plants > Peat...
TATTATGTATAGGGGAAGGCACAAGGCACCCTGGTCAGGGGTTCCTGTTGTGGCACCCAACGGTGGAGCTCAAGCTCCACAATAGGAACCCCTGACAAACCCACCTTCACCAAGGTAAGAACTGAGGTAAGTGCGGTTGAAAAAGTGTTACTTACCCAAAAAAAAAAAAGCCTGAAGCTAGGGATCTTTCATGGCATGAAAGATTTCCCATCCAAGGCTCTCACAAACTCGTTCTTGTAAGTCCTATTATGTAAAGTAATCCACCCTTCAAATACACTAGAAATATTTTCTGAGGTTGTCTTCATCACATGCTTTAACAGATTTTTTTGTGTCGATTTTTTTTTGTTATTGGGGCCCTTTTGGTGTGAAGGAAATTTTTTATAGTTAAATGTTTTTTTCATTGCATTGAGAAGATTTTGAATATTCACACACCCCAAAAAGGAAAAATAATAAACCATAATTATATCATATTTGTGTAAAACATTTTCTATGTAAATCCAAAATTGTCATCTTCTGAAACTATTTTTCAAACATTAATATTTTTTTCACACATAATTTTTTCAAACTCCTCACCTTTAATATGACCTTTCACTATTGTAAAACATGTTTTTCTAATGGATTTTGTAGTAAAAAAATCCAAAATGACATGCAAAAAAAAAGACCACCGTGTTAACATGAACAAGTTGATTTGAATTCACCATTGTGATTGGGGTTGTCTTTTTGATTGGTAAAGTGAGGTTATTTCGCTTGTCATTTTGATTAATTGGTAGTGCACCATTTGAGTAGTTGAATTTTTAACTAAATTCGAATATTTAAATATTATATATATATATATATAGGTTAAGATAAATTGTAAAAAGGTAGGTGGGTGGGTGGTAAGCCTAACCTAACCTATTTATCTATGTTGGTTTAATGTATTTACCCTAGTCCTTTAGGCATGCACATGGTTACAAGTATAAGGAATTGAACTCCTAATTTTCATAATGATAAATCAAGTTCTTATCAATGGATTGCACCTTTAAGAGGTGATGACTTTTGTCAAGTTTTTAATTGTATGTAGGTAAGTAAAAAAGTTAGATAATTAGTACATAATTTGGAGGTCACTTGGTAAGTAGGTAAATAGCCTAACTATTTGCCTTATTTACTTAATTATGTTTACCTACCTAGCCTAAATAGTAACTAGGTATGTACATTTAGGCTACTTACCTAATAATTAGGTAGGTAAGTTAATACACTTGGGTAAATAAATAGGCCTTGGTCACTTACCTACTTAGGTATACTTGCCTAGTTTAAATAGTAACTAGGTAACTATGTAAGTAGGCTTAGGTACATAAATAGGTAGACCTAGGCTACCTACCTACTTTAAATAGTAGCTAAATAGTTGGCCTATTAACTAGCATAGAATGTTCAATTTGCCTGAAAAATCATTGGTCATTTTGACAAAATATGTCATCTCATTTTATCCAACATGATTAAATGTGCCATTTGATTATAATCAACTTGCCATTTTTACCAAGATGGTCAAGTTTGTGTTCAATTTGATTAGATGTTTAATTTTGATAGATAATTAAATATTAAATCATTTTAGTCACATTCACTATCAAAAAATACAAGTGTCATTTATACCATGGGCTTTTAGTCAAAATGAACATGTTTCTTTACTGAAGGTGGACAATGTAATTAATTTGGACAACGTAGAAAACATTGAATTGTAATAGTGTATCAAATATAAGGTCCTTTTAAAATGATCCAATATATTTGTGTAAGTCTTAAGGTGTAAGCACTCAATCATGAGCCACACCCACCCTTTTATGCCACTGTTTTTTAAAGAATGCTCTAAACATCTTCTTAAAAACATTCTTTAAAGTTTTAAAATTTTAAAACAATGTTATTTATATAATTGTATTAAAAAATTATATTAAAAATTTGCCAAAAAACTAAGAATGAGTCTTTTTAGATTGTAAAGCCAATGGGTAAAATCATAGTCAAAGGAGCCACCCAAGTAAGTGAACATTCCTTAAAATTGCATTTTTGTATGTTTGAAAAATCACAAGGGAAATGTAATAGTTTGGATTGTCATAATTTCTTTTGGAATATTTTTTTCCATTAATTGCAAAGTTTACATGTTCAAAGCTTGACACAATTTAAAATGTTTTTGCATGTTCAAAACATTCAAACCTCGAAAGTGGACAATTTTTGTTTTTTTAAATGTGCTTTTTTTTTACCAAATGTGCATTATTCCTTTTGAAAATTGGTGTTACCCAAATTTAGTAACAAATGACTTAACAAGTTATAGGTTTAGGCAAGTTGTTATATTTAATAGGAGATCTAACTAGCTTATTATATTAACCTAACCTATGACGTTAATTTAACTGGTTACATAAAGTCATAAGGAACATTACACTAGGTTAGTAGATAGGTTGGTAGGTTGATAGTCAACTAGTAGTTTGCAGAATCAATAGTTGGAAAAATATGTAATGAAACAAGTGGTTAAACAAGGTGTGGTTTTTAAATTTTTGGGATTGTTAATGAAGTATTGGCTAATGACTGTTTAAATGGTCTGTTACGACTATTTAAATTTTGAATTAGTTAGTAAAGATAAAGAAGATAAACCTATTCAAGGAGAATTTTTAGATGTTAATTTGATTTTATGTTTCTCTTTCATTTGAAACTGTGCAACTTTAATACGTGTTAGTTTAGGAGTTATAAATAGATTTATAACTTGTAGTGTTAATGTACTTCTTGTTGTGGAAGAACCCATTGTTAAAAATTTAGAAGATGAAAATTTTGATGGGAATAAAAAAATTCATTAACAATTGGAGAGGATTTTAGCATTAATGATTAAAAGGGCAAAAGGACTTGAACTGATGAAAATTGTTTTTATAGCCCTTTGAACACATTTGGCTCAAAAATGTAAATTATGGATTTTGAAAATGTGAATTTAACAAAAATTCTTCATATATATGTGATAGAGGGCATGAATGTGTAATTTACATTATATAAAATCAAGTTTTAATCAAAATGTATTTATATCTAAAATGTAGTGTTAAATGGGGCATTCAAAATACAAAATTTTAAGTTATAAACTAATGCAAAAACAACATGTGTCATGTGCAATCCTTGGAAAAGGACTTTTACCTTGGCACCCCTAGCTCCTTTGACAATTATTAATAACATCATATAAAAACAACTCCATTTGTAGTTTTCTTTTTTTTGAAATCTTAAATAGAAAACCTTAAGCAATGGTTTCAATTGTTTTGCTACATGTTTACAAAATTACACCTTTGAAATGTTTTTCTTAATGTATTTGGAGGTACACTTACATAATGTAAAATCTTATGAGGCATAATGAAAAAAAATCCGTTATAAATAGGGGCATTTCATTTCTTGAAATGCTTGTGTCATGTTTTTTTTCCAATATACCTTAAGGATATTTAAAGATATCTACTAGGTGTGAAGGGTAGAAAAATCATGTTGATTTTTAAGCTTGGGACTTTGAAATTTTTTATGTAATGAACTGATGGGTTTTTATTTTTGGAATTCATTTTGATCCATGTTTACATATATTAAAATCAAAGAGGAAATCAATTCAGATTTTATTGAAATTTGCGTTTCTTTGGTTTTTATTTGGGTACATGATTTGCTATGAATTGTGGTGAATTTTCCAAGTTTTTATATACTTTTGAAACACAATTTGGGGGGGGGGGCTTGGAACCCAAGTTTTGCCACTTTTGTCAAATAGAAAAATGGAAAAATAACATTAGTTTGAGTTTTTTGAATTGTAAGTTTTGGAAACATACTCTAAAAACAACTTGGCAATGGATGCGATTTGGGCTTCTAACAATGTTTATCATATCTAACATTGTGTATTAATTATTTCCCAATCCTAGTTCCTCACTTGTAAATATGAAAAAATGGATAACATAAGGTTTAAGACCATATAAATGCAACACTTTGAGCCAGACATTTTAATTCAAAAATCATTCAAGTAGCATGGGTGACAAAATATTTGTGTGAAGTGGAGGTGATTTGGCAACTTTCTCAATTGAAAAGTGGTTATGATGGTGAGTTGTCATTTGTAATTGTTTGCAAAGTGACTATAATGACAACAAATGTGATCGAGAAAATAAACAATATGTGCATCACCAAGTACTACATTTCCCTACAAGGTTCTTGCAATAGGAATACAATTGATGACATAGAACACCAACAAAAGGTTGAAATCTCCTATAAAGTGTTTGGCCATTCTTAAAATGAGTAATAGATACACACCAATTATAACTTGGGTATATATCCATTTACATGGGAGTTGTAAAAAATACAAAAAAAAGGTTTTGGTATATAATCTTTGTCTTTAAAAATATGAAAAAGTCAAAGAATTGTTTAGAAAATCACTGAAACTTTTTCAATTCTTTCATGAAATTGTTGATTACTCATGGTTTTTGAAATAATCACATTGATGGTTTTTTTATTCTAAAATATTTAAAAGAACTAAAACCAATGGTTTTTAAAATTCAAAGAATCTCCCAACATTAATATGTAGGTTCTGCACAAAATTTCAATTTGAATAACTTGGGTAAAAGTAAGTGATGAACATCTATTATGTTCATAAAGTAAGGGTATGGTAAATGTTTCATCATTTACTGTACACATGTAATGACATCCAAAGAACATGACCAAGTTGTGTAAAAGGTTAAGTGAGTCAAATGGGAATGAAATTCCTTCTTACAGGTGTGGCCAAATGGACAAATGTAGGTTTTGCTTTGCCCATAATAACATGAAGGCCTTGTGTGGCATGTTCATTAATAGTTGGGCCATTTTGGGGTTCGATGAACATGTAGTCTGTTTTAGACACAATATTCATGATGGAGATGCAACTACATGTTCAATAATGTGTTTCACGGTGTGTGGTGTGTGATTGAGTTTAGGTATCATTCAATGCACGTACACTTCATATATAACCATATATTGCCCATGATGGGGCTAAGGTATTTATGGAATTTGGATTTTGTTGGCTCACTAAGTTTAACAATACAAGATAATTGGTATGTTTTGGTATGATTGAACATTTGTTTAAATGGTTAGTGTTGGTGCCATTACTAAATCATAGTAATGAAGGAGCAACATATGCATTTATGGATAATGTGTTCAATAGGTTTGGCATTCTAGTTGAAATATTCATTAATCAAAGTATGGAGTTCCATGAGGAATTCCCAAAATTGCATGAAAAAGCCCTAATGGATCATCACATGACTTCATGAGATCACCCGAAGGCATTCAAGTTAGTTGAACAAATGGTGCAGTTCATTAAGTGAGGAACTTTGTGAAAATATGGGCACCAAAAAGACCATACTAAAGATTGAAAACTACAATTATCATGGTTAAGTATGGGTTATAGGTTTAGTTGGTAGGCCTTTCTTGCATCATTTTCACCATATATCCTATTGTTTGGCCATGAGTTCAAGCTACTAGTTTCAATCAACGCAATGTTATGGTAGTATAATGAATTTGGGTGATCCAAACATGTGGCTTGAGGCATGTGAGCAATGAATAGCGTTGTTCCAAGATGTAATGCCAACAACCATGGAAAATTTAGCATTTGTTGGACATTGATATACACTTTGGTATGCCATCATTCAACAAGGTGGTTATCGGCCTCGAGTGTAAATTTGAGCGAAAGGATTGTGTTCACTTGAAGTAAACAACATCAATTACATTGGATGTGACTATGGGATGTGTCATTTTGAATGTGTGCAAGGTGCTACCTTCTAGTGTGTTGTTGTTTGAGGTTCAAGATTGTCAAACATGTAAAAATCACTTGCATAATTGTGCATCATATCATTTTCTTAATGTGGATGGCCAAAATGAGGCTTCCTCCGTGGTTGTCCTTACATGATTTTTTGGTATGTTATGTGAGCAATTTTACGAGAGTTGCTATTATGTTGATTTGTAATCAATGTTCTAGAGGTTGGCATATGGGATGTTTTATGCTGCCATTGGAAGAAACGTTAATCGAAAAATGTTTTTGCCCACCGTGCACATGATAGTCCTAAATGCCTATTCATGTAGTTAGATGGTAGGAAGTAATCTAAGTTATTTTCTAAAACAATTCACATTTGGTTGAAAAATGGAAGGAATGCACATATGCAATTAATGATGGGGCTCACATTTGCATCAAGCCTATTGGTCCTTTCACCTTAGAACTAAAATTTTCATTCATGGTGGATTTCGATATAGTGTTTATTGCATTGCTATATGGCTTAAGTGGACTTGAACCCCGAATAAGGGGGCGATTTGGATGTGTTGTACTATTCAAGCTATTTTTTTATGATGTATTATATGTGTGTTGACAATGATGGTTGTATGTGACGACATAAGAGCACATGACTGTTTGTAAAAGGTTTTATTTTGTTGGTTACATGTTTACATCCTAATTATTATAAATAAATTGGGTGAAGTAAACTTGAAACTTGTTCTAGTGTGAACACAATGTTAGATATTTAATGTGTGGGATATAATTTCAAGTTATGTGATTTCAAATCACTTTTAGTATTTTCAGATTTCAAAACACACATACTTAATTGTTACTTGTTTCTATGTTTATGCAAGTTTCTTTAGCATTGAATTTGTGTGATTTGCATTGTGCTTTTTGGGTTTGGATTCTTATATTGTTAAATGTGAGTCATATTTTGATTTGGATGTGTCATATACCATTCAAAATATTTTTGTATTGTGTTATATGTGTGTTGATAATAATGAACCATTGTGAGGAATGACATAAAAGCACACAATATATCAACCTTTTGAGAATGAATAAGGTTACAACTCTAGGTCTAAGTTTTTTCCTTTCTAAAGTTGAATGGGGTCGGGTGAAGTGGGATGGGATAATGTTATAAGTGAAAATTTAAGAAGAGGGAGGAGAAATATTAGGTATTTAATTTCTTCCCTTCCAAAGGAACTTCCCCTCTCCAAAACAATTTTCTGCACCCCCTGTCCAAAATAGTGATTTCTGGAGTGAGCTGGGATATTTTTCGTTTTCTTTGCCTTTGGAAAGGGGGATGGAAGAGGTGTTTTAGAGAGGGGGGAAGGGAGTTTTCAAAAGGTTGTTTCTTGAGTGCCATGGGCAGGGAGGTTTGATTGTTTGTAAAGGTAGAGGAGTTTGGGTTTCTGTTTTTTTTCTACTTTCTTCCAAGGTACTCACACAACACTGGCCATTGGCTAGTTTTGATGAAACACTAAGTTATCAATCGCGTTATTGATAACCTACCAACTGGTTCTTGATTTTTAAATAAATTGATAATAATTGACCCACTTGGCCTTGAATTTTAAAATTTTAATAATCTAGTCAGATGACTTGGATATCATCCAAGTAGGATATCATGGTATACTATCTGGATGACACATTACAAAAAGCTATAGGGCTACAGGGGATAAGTTCTCCGGTTCAGGATCGATCGGCTTTTGTTTTTTGCTGGCGAACTGGTGCAAAATTGCACTCAAAAATAGTTTTTAAGAGATTATTCATTTGTAGATTTCATACAGGACTCCAAATTGGCTCATTTCCAAGTGCTGGTTAAACCACTTACAATCATCTCTAACACTTCACCAACTTCCTGAATGTGAAGGGTACATAACTGGGACCTGCAATCTTTCTAGTACAGTTCATCAGATCAGATACATCTGATGTAATACACTCATGTTTGCCAGTGAGTGATTGTCTGAAACTAAAATATTAGTTAACATTTGTCAGAGAAAGGAGGTCAGTTGCAAAGGCTACAGAGCAAGCATTGCCCATCCCTGGGCCCTGGCAGTTTACCACCAATTTTCATTAAAGTCCATGGTACACAACAGGGGCCATCCTCGCTGGTACATAGTCAGATTTTTCTCTGTTCAGGGCTTACTTTAGGGGTTGTAGCAAGTACCCTTAAAATGAACGCCAGAGGTTTTGATGTTCTGTGTACACATTACTTACTCATGGAGTGTGCATTGGTGTACAGAGATTTCTGTGTACATCAATGATGTATAAATTTGGTCTTAATTTTATTGTATGGGTTCCTTTATTTCCTTTTGTTCAATCGATAAATAAAATTGGATGTGGAACCCATATTCATAACCAGGCAGGAAGTAGAAAAAAATTCTTGCAACACACAAATTAAATTGATGCTTGGTGAATATATTAAGATAATGCTTTGCATTCAGTGCCTGAAAGGGCATCTCAAATCATATTGTTTTCTATACTCAAAGCCTATAGGGTTTGTAATGGATCTGAAATAGTGTGCACCTTAATGCTGGGGTCCATTGTAGAAAGGTCTTGTGAAGATGTGTCTGCAATTAGTGTAGCCTGTACTATAGGGATCCATTGTCGAAAATGCAAGATCAATATCCTGCCAACATTAATTGGAACCACGGCTTGTGGGACATCTATTCTTGGTTCTATTAATTAGGTGTGAAGGGCATCTCAAATTCTTTTTAAGAAAATCTGAAACTTTGAAGTTTGAACGACCTGGTTTCTTCTGTGGGTGTTGCATCAGCTCATTAGCGGACAAAATTTCTTTTTCTAACAGCATTGGTAATCTTTAACTACACTTAATGCTACCTCTTTGAATGGGCTTGAGTATTGACCAACTCGTATACAAGTTCAAACCTTAAGTTGGCCATTTGTTCAGTGAGCTGTATGTGTACCATAAAAATCTATTGAAACTAGGAAATATCCTATAATGTGTTTTAACATCCTAAGGGCATGCTCTAATTGATTAGCTTGCATTTTCACCTTTCAAGCCTACCCTCCCTACGTATCTAACCCTTACACAAAATTAAGGTCTCTAATTGCACATTTCCCATGCTTCTAAGAGCAGCTCCACAGTGGGGGCCATTTGGTGTTTAGCAAGGTTAATCGAACATTGTTTATTAATTGTTTCCCAAATTCGATTCCCAACTTGTAAACACAAACATTTAACATTATAAGGTGAATGGCTGTATAAATGCAACACCCCCAAGCAACCATTATAGCTAGCAAATCAAAAGCATGGGAAGCACCAAACAGGTGTGACAATGGAATAAATTAAATGACACATTAAGCTTGATGCAATTAGAGGATAGTGTATTTGCTCACCAGGAAAATTATTTTCAAATTATTTTTTGATTGTACCCAAACTATGACTAATGTTTTCATTATCTTTCTTATATGCATTATTTTCAAAGGAAAAAAAGTGAAAATAAAAATGATGCAGTGTTTAGAATCTCCTATTCAACCCAAAGGTATAAGGTTTAATCCCTTTCTCAATTTTAGTTTTTTTTTTCACAGACAAGGCAAATGATGGGAAAAATGTAGCCCCTTGCCTTGGTCTAAGAGGCAACTTGGTTGGGGCTTAGCCCCCTTCTCCGCTCCCAAACCAAGTCTCCAGGGGGCAACCCAACCCATTCTCTTGGCGGGAAACCAAGTCTCCCCAAGGCATCCCAACCCCTTTTTCCCTGGGCCACGTTGGTTAGACTTTTCAAGTCCCGCTCTCCCTAGGCAACTTGGTTGTGTATTTGAATCCCTTTTGTTCCCGGGGCAACCAAGTTTTGGGCTCCAGTTCTGAGGAACCATGTGCATCCTAGAGCAAATGGGTGGTTCCATGAGCAAGTTCCTTCCTTTCTCCCCCTGGGAACATATTTGAGTATTTCAAGCTCCTTTGTTCTTGGGGGATAAGTTATGGGGTCAAGTTCTCCAAAAACTATGTGTTTGTTCCCTAGCCAAAATTTTGCTCTCTTCCTGAGGAACTTGGGCCCAAAATTTGAACACATACGAACAAGGGGACTTGAAATACTCAACCAAGTTGCGATAAAGAGAAAGGGACTTGGAAGCCCCAATTAAGTTAACCCAAGGAACACGGGTTGGGCTGCCACCGGGGACCTAACGTTATCTGCTACATGTATGAACAAAACATTGCCACTTTTGCAAAGTTTTAATTTAAAGATCTCTAGTGTATGATCCCTGTTTTCATGGGTGATCTCAGTTTTGTGTGTGTGTCGAAGTTCTTTCTATTGGTGAAATTTTGTCAAATTTGACCTGGGACATAGGTTTCCAACTCTGTACAAGTGTTTTTTATGGAAAAAATCCCAGAAATTCATCACATTTTGAAGGAAGAAAAATTCTGAAACCTCTAAATCTTATGAGGTGGCCAAGATTGTAAAAGGAATCTAATTATTTGTACTTTCATGTATAGTATGTAGCCAAATTTGACTAATTTAGGTTTTAGATGATGGGGACATAGGCTAGCTCATCACAAAATCCTTCAAAGAAACAGTGGTGCTGATGATCTCAGTTTTTGGTGGTAACCTCAGTTTTGTTGGTGAACTAGGTTTTAGTGGTGAATTGAAAATTGGAAATATTGGGGTGGGTGGTGATGTCCAAGAAGCTACAAAGAACCCAATAAATTAGCTCCAAACTCTATATATCTTTCCGGACCATATAAGTATACATTTCAATATATGTGCAGCGGAAGCACATCATGAGTTCGGGCACATTTTGATTGAGAAACACATGCGAGAAGCATAATATGGTTTATGCCGTGACTATCTCAAAAGTGATTGATTGTAGAGGACCCAGTTAAAACGATAGCTACTTGGGTTTAGAGAACACTTCCAAATGCATGGGTTTCGCAAAAAACTCCAAATGTGCTCAAGTTTAGTCGCCGAGAAAATCGCACACACCAATCAGTGTGCCAGGAAGACGTGTGCACCACCGGACACCAGATAACACTTACATGGCGGGTCGCTCATTTGATACTGTGCTTGGTACAGAGTCGTAGGACCTAAAACTCTGGGCTGCGGCTGTTCAACCAAGTCTCTATTCAGTATCTGTGGGAGTACAGGGATTTGAAAAAACTGGTTTTGCATGTCTGCGACTACAATGGAGGGGACCGGTTTCACAGAAGGCTCCAAATCGGTCGACTTTGCTAGGAAACCGTGTGCACCATTTCGCACAAGAACACGCTTGCCTCAATCCCACTTATATCTTGCGTCGAGACAGAAACCCACAACTGCATTTGTGCTCACAATCTGGGCTCTTTCTTCACAATCAAGTTGAGCTCAAGTGCCGGCCTCACCATATACAAGTGCCAAGTCGTTCTTGAGTTGCCTTTGGTATTTGATGCACTTAACTCAGCCTTACACAGAACTCCAGCAAGATCTATCTGGGAAATAGCAAACTGTGGTATTTGATCCACTTGGCTCCGCTTTACAAACTTCAAACTGCTGCGATTCGCGAATTTGCGGTTGTCAGGGTCACCTCACTAGCTACGGTTATTGCCAGAAGCATACGTTCAGTATT
>Ga0209611_10013315_pt1 | contig 11313 bp, 8 predicted proteins | sample S1TSphgellanicum_3_FD_187693 | JGI IMG/M metagenome (GOLD analysis project Ga0209611, IMG submission 187693) | Host-associated microbial communities from peat moss isolated from Minnesota, USA - S1T2_Fc - Sphagnum magellanicum MG (SPAdes) (version 2) | ecosystem: Host-associated > Plants > Peat...
TTAAGCATTTAAAATAGTGTTGAGGTGGTGACGCTCCATAGAAAGTCTTAGCCAGATCAGGCTACAAGCCATTTACGACAAGTGAAACAATCTGAGAATCCTTCTATAGTAATGGTGTCCTATTGCAAATGTGTGGTGATGGGGAAGGGGGTGGGGGTGGGGAAATCGGGTGCAATCTTCACAAAAATTTTCACTTTTTCCTTTTTTTTTAAAAATTGTCTTTCAACCATTGTGAAATTTGGCAATTTTTTTAATTTTTTATTTTTGAAAACAATGGAAAATCCATTGCTAAATTTGGCAATTTTTTGCCCTTAAGAAAAATAATGGTTGTGATCACAATAGCTTAATCAAAAGCCACTAAAATGGAACCACCCTCTTTCTTCATGCATAGACTGGAACTTTCGCAAGGGGCCGCTAGGTGTGTGTCTATTCCTAAGAGGTCATTAGCTGTGTGTGACTATAACCAAATGTGCTGAAATCTTGTGGGCACAAGGTACTTCAGCACACATGCTTGCAGCCACTCCTGAAGAAAATCTGAAAGTTAATTTAAAACTTAAATGTGTTGCTAAACAATTTCATTAGATTTTTGCCACAAGGGTCGCATGCTGAAGTGACACCAGCAGAATGTAAATAAGTATGGTATTCTCAAACTAAAATTGTCACCTAATTCTGGGTTTTGGGTTTTGGGTTTTTGGAACAAAACTCATTCCCAAGTTATGATTGGATGACCCTACTTCAGATTGTAAATTCTTATGATTTTATTTCTTTTCTCCACTGCCTCTATTTTTGAAAGAGATTCATTCTGAAACTTAATTTTTTGAAAGAGATTAATTTGGGTAGAATGCAGCATAACAATTTATAGCTGTTGAGGCTCAGCTTCATGACATAATGATGCACAAAATGTTTATTCAAAGATCATGCAATTATATTCTGTACATGAGATTTGTTTTTGCTTTGTTTTCCTTCTATTCCTCATCTCACTTTGCAAATTCCATATGTGTGGATAGATGTAGAGAAACCCATGAAGACCCTCCAAGTTCAAATATTGAATACTTTGTGAAATTTGAATATTAGTTTTAAATGCATGAGAACAAAATGTTCAATCTGATTACGTAACCTTGATATTTATTTTGAATTTTTCAAAGAATTTATTGAAACAGAAGTCATTGATTTTGTGTGTTTATGATTCAATAGTCAAGAACAGTAGGATATTGCAATGTTGAGTAAATTGTGTGTAACTTAATGTAGCTTAATATACTGAAAGTCAGGCCAAACCTGAAATATAAATTGGATCATGGAGCACATGAAACTAAACCAAGTAGGAAGAAATGACTATGGCATGTATTTTCATGTATTGCATGATCCAAGTTTGAAAGGTTTTAAATATTCAATGCTTGAGCATTTTGGACTAAGGGTATAATATTCTAAACACATTGGCTTATGGTCTAAGCATTTTGGTCTTGCCAATGCCCAAGCCTTGGTTAAAATCGAAGCTCAAAAGCTTCTTAAGATATTTTTGGATAACTCTAGTTGATAATTGGGTGAAAAAGTGAATATCTAGTCAACACTAACACAAACCACACACACACAAAACACAATGGTCATACTTTGCACGAAACCAAACATAAGCCTTTAAATCTTCATCCAAAGTACAATCCACCCATGGTTTAAAATATGGAATCCTAACCATGTTTGGAACAAAAACAATTATTGCAAAAGGTTCCTAACACAGAGGACAGATCTCCAAATGAATGCCAAAGTGAACCAATAGCCCTTGGTGCACCATCAAGACGGATGGTATGTGGGCATGAAACATTTTTTCATTGTATTTTTTCATAGTAAGGTAATGAGGTCAATGTATGAACATTTAGTGGTTTAAAGGAGGCCAAATCCCAAGGGAGGGCTCTGTCATTGATGGTGTCCAAAGAAAAGTGATAATCCTTTTGTTGGCACATCTAATGCACCAAAGATCACCAAAAACAAAGCAAATTGAAAAAGTTGTGGCCCCTGAAAATAGAGGGGTAAAAAAAGTGAGATGGAAAATCTAGGAACGCATGGAAGTTGATAACCAATCCACCAAGTATTGATGGATGGACACCACTTACCCCATCAAAGAAATGAAAATTAAAAATAGCTGAACAAAATTCATTATCAAAACATTCATTTCAACATGTGTGGCTGGGATTTTACCAAAACTAGGGCTACAAGATGAATGGTTGTGAAAATTTTTGAATTCAACAAACACTAACCACTCGCATGCACATGAGGTGGCTAGAAGTTTGTTAGCGTGAACCCCCATTTTGTCCAGATCCTCATCTTCCTATATTCAATCTACAAAAAAAATTACACATTTTTTCTCGTTCTTTTAGAAGGTGATCATGGTCTTCATCGTGTTTGAACTATATGACCTTTTTTTAATTCTTGTTTGAGTTGTTCCTACTCCTTTCTTGCTCTAAAAGGTTATGTGTGAAACTTTCTCTTCATTTGCTCCTCTTTTCAATTGTGTTATTGTTGCTACAAGCCCAAAGTTTTTTTTTATTGTCCTTCTTTGCTCCAAATTTCAATAATTTTCTCTCCTGATTTTATAATCACAGCTTGTGTCCTTGCAATTCAAACCTCCGCAAGTTAACTTTAGCATGTGTCCTTGCATAGTTCAAGCTTTTACAGTTTTCAGATTCCCTTTTTTTTAAAGATTAGATTAAAAATTTATTATAACCCAAGAATGTGGAATAGTCTATGACTAATCTCCAAAGCTTTAAAAATAAAGTTGTAGCTATAAGATTTAAAAGCAAAGCTTGACTTCCCAAGTTCAAAAGTACAAGGTTGTATTCAAATTTTTCTTCACAACCTCTCCATGTTTGAACCTTTTTGTGTTGCTTTTGGTTTTTTAAGTTTGTGTTTTCCTTCTTATCATATGTTCTTCACTTGTGTGTATGTGTTTCTTGTTGTCGTCGGTGCAAAAGGTGGAACTCAAAATGATTAAGGTAATGTTGTTTATATTTACCTATTTTCATGTTTTAGCTTTTGTGTTTTAGCTTGTTAGTTGCATGTCTTTCAAGATGGTCATATTCCTATTATGGCCTCCTAATGCTACTACTCTTTCAAGATGATCCTATCCCTTTCTTAGCTTTTTGATGTTGCTCTTCTTCAAGATTGATCCTCTTCTTACCCTAGTTTTACTGTTATTGTTGTATGATCAATCCCCACCCCCCCTTTCCATTCATATTCAGTTCAACAAGTTGAACCTCATTGCAACATGCCTACATACTTGCATTTTACATCTTGCCCATTGTTTAACCTCTTTAGCTTTTGGCCAAGCCATCGTACATGTGTCATTGACGTTTACAACTCAGTATAGGTTCACAAGTGGATCAACACAAATTTTATGTTGTAATTGTTCACGTGCTTCCTTTACAAATGTTGCAAACCAAGTTAAGTCAAACCATGTTTTAACATGTATTTTAGCTAATCTTTGTGTTACTCATATTGATGCAGCCACAACTTTTGTTGGCTTCCATTTCATTAACTTCAAACAAATTGAACCAATAACCGCCAATGCACCATTCATTTGGAGCATTTTATAACGTTGTTGTGGATGAACCTTAGGTAAGTAAACAAGTATTTACTAGGTAAGTAAATGCATGTAGGTAGTTAGCACATAGGTAATGCCTATTGGGTTGTTAGCAAATAAGATAATAAGTGGATACCAATGTTGGGTGATTCTTTAATTTGACATCAATTATGTGTCAATTCTTAATTCTAATATATGTATATCTACCCCGTCATTCCCAACTGATGAAACCCTTGCCTTTGGAATTGAAGCGATGTTTATTAAATTAAAAAAATTGTCTATGCAATCAATTGACATTTTTTGAAATAAAAAAAATTAACCTTACCTAAACCCAGCACTAGAAAAAACCCAAGGTTCTTTGAATGAAAACCAACTTGTGTGGAATTCAAAAACCAATGGTTGAGTGTTAGGGTTGTCCAACGTGAGTTTTGCAATGCACGCTCACATTTTCTCCATCACCACAAGCCACAACTTTCTTGAATGTGATGTCAACAAAAGCACACGAGGATGCCGTTGGTTTTAGTTTTTCTTTTACTCAAAAATCAAAATGGTGGTTGTGCAAGATGCATTAGAGCTTGATATGGAAGAAGATGGTATTATTTTTAATTTAAAAAATTCTGAATTTTTGTTCAATGCACTATGAGTTCTATTTTCTATTGTTATGCTACCTTTGGCCTCTTGTTTTCTAGTGTTCTATTGCCTCTAGTTTATAGTTTGCATGTTTTATATTTGTCTTTCTTGGAAGAGTCTAGCATTCCAATACTCTAACACTTAAAACCTTGATTTTAATTTTCTAGTTATTTTCATTTGCAAGTCTATGGAGAAATGAGTTCATGTCCAATTGTGACTTCACGTCTCACCCCTCTTGCTTACTAATACTACCAATCACTTTTGCTTACTACCATGGCTTGACGCAAAGTTTGAGGAAGGAGTTGACCAAGAGGAATTCTTAGAACTTTGTGATTTTCCTTTTTGATTCCCCATATTTTTTTCACATGTTCCTTGTTCCTCACTAGCTCAAGATGGGCTTTGATGTAGATTTTTGGATCTTCTTACTGTCTTAGCTTTAGAATAAATTAAAAAGCTATTTAGCTTTGTGAATTATGATTGCCATGGCTGATTTTGTTTTTGCATAGTTGATTTCTTATTTTTTCCTTGCTATTTGTTTTCTTGTTTGAGAGCTTCCTTTGCTTGAGTTGTAAGTTGTAAGCACTAAGCAGCACCTTAGTTGAAAGAAAACTCATTTTATTGTGTCACAAGTGATAGTCTTTAAAATTTACAATCTGCCCAAAACATGCATATTATATACTCTGATAGCATCAAATTCAAAAAATGCGTATTATGTACTATCTTTGCACATCAAAGAAGACAATTGTCTACTTAAAAACCAGATTAATACCTAACCAAATAATCAGTTGTAACAAGTTTGGGTACAGAGGTCTGGTTGATAACCAATTCAACAAACATCTGATTTTCTCTTTAAAAACCAGCCCCAAAAAACCGGCTTTCTCCATGAGAAACCCCTGAAACTGACCAGTTCTTTGAAAACAAGTTTAAAAAAAAGAAAACCAAAACTGGCTGGTCCTTAGGGTTCAGGGTTTAGGGTTTCATCCGATTCTTTGAAATTCATTTTTTTCCAAGACCCAGAACCAACGGTTCTTTGAAAAATCAAAGAACCTCCCAACACTAGTGGATACCAGGTAACTGAATGCATGGGTTTAGGGTTTAGGGCATTAGCAGATAGATAAATGGTTATTAGGTTGTTAATAGGTAGGTCTAGTAAAAACAGAACTTGAGCTAGGGAACTGAAACCCAATGGAAAAGTGTATTTTCTGTCCACCCACCATCCATCCTTCCATAGGCCTGTAAGATTTGCAGTTCCCCAATTGACTTTGAATTTTGGGAGATGTGTACTTCGAATTTGATTCCTGGTATTGCAAGTGTATGTAGGGTACTATGTACCATAAGGTATGTAGAACAATGAGTACCAGCTCTTTAATTCTGGTATGTAATTGAAGATTATTCTTGGTCCTACTTACCAACTGCAAATTATAAGAAAAATGATGAAAGGATAATAAAATTTGATCCCATCCATATATGGGTTGTTGGTCATCCATAACTATTGTTCTTGCCTTCAATTCACCCAAGGCCGCAACATGACTACCTAAAGGAACAAGCTTTATTTCAATAGCAAGTTTAGAATCAAATGGTGAGGTTATATTTATTGGGTCATTTGTAAAACCCTATCTAGACCACTTTATACGCATCTCATTCATGTTGGTTAGCTAGAAAATTCAATCTCGAATTAGAGTGTAAGTTGATTACCATTCATCAATCATTTGAGAATGTTCTTTCCAAAAAAAATTTCATCACATTATTGGATTCATCCATTCATGCCCAAATATTCCTTTCTCACCCATTTTTCAACTTTTACTATTAAATACACACCCTTATTTTTTCAATTAGTGAATTCAAAAAACCTGAATTCATGGACAAAATAACTCAAGATTTCATACCCAAAAATGCCTCTCATAAATGAAGGCTCTATAATGACAATAATGCTATGATTTCTTTTTTAAGTCATTCGAGAAAGTTAAGTATCCATCCACAATTTGATGGGTTGCAAGAGCCATGTCGTACACCACACACGAAATTTAATTTCTAAACACATCATACATGCCAATAATGTTAGCAAAATGAACTTTCCAAAGATTTGGCACTTCTTTTAGTTGTGCATAATTTATATTGGTTCAAAGGTCTTCATTGTTTGTCTTTTTTGGTTTGGTATGATTTATAACCTAATAAATTAATTCATTTTAACTCCATACTTATATTCCAAGTAAGGTGGCCTCCGCATTAAAGCTCCACATCAAAATAATTCTACTAGTTCTTTATTGAATAGTATGCTCGAGTACCATAGTTCAAGGATAGCTTCAACACATGTTTGTCAAATAAATAATTAAATTTGAAGATTTGATGTCAAAAAAAATTTGATTCTTTTATTTTCCTTCACAAAATGTGTTTCTTTGAAAATATAAATTTTTGAAATTTTCAATATTTCTACAAATAATTTAATTGGTGTCAAAGCTGCCAAAGTAGTCTGATATTTGGAAGTCCATTCCATTTCAGCTGAAGTATGACTGAAATCGAATTTAGGTTTAAATTCTGGTGAAAGCCAACCCTACTTCTGCAACTGGTTGACTTAGAATGGATGAGAACTGCACCTAGGATGGATGAGAAATTTTTCTTTTTAGTAAGTTTTCACGTCAGCAATACAATCCTGGGTGTCTGATTCGAAGTTTTAAGGTTTTTTTCTTTGATGAACGACAAGGCCCAAGGCTCAAGCACTCAAACCCTGGGTTTTTAAATTCTGGAGTTTAGGGTCTTCGAGCATCTCCAGCGGTGCTCAGTTTGTGACCCTGCGAAAATATTTTTCACATCCAAGTTTAGTTATGTACTCTTTTGCAACCCCACCAATAAAACTGAAACTGGAACAAAAAATAGGCTGGGGACCACTAATAACAAACCACCTGGACCAATCATTATGATGAGCCAATCAGAAACACTGAGTAGCAGTTGGATCATATTTATTAAACTCTCTTTTGCAGGTGCACATTGCTCCTGAGCCTTTTACCAGCCACGGCAACGTGCCCAATTATACTGAGCCAAAATCATTGTCCTGAGTCAAACCGGCATATGCTACATTTTCTTCATCCATTAGTACTGTGCAGGATCGTAGACTGAGCACTGCTGGAGATGCTCTTAGAGCATGCCTAATGGCAGCAGTAAATTGGCCTGTACAGTACCCTTTGGGTTAAGATTCACAGAAACACACTGTGAATCTTCTATGGGTTGCTGAATGTGCACTCTTTCGCAGCGCCCAGGACCAGCATCTGACACATGTAGCAGGAAATGACTGTTTCTCATTCGCCAATTACAATGATTGACCCAGATGGTGAGACTTAAACGGTCTCTCACTTTGTACAATCCATCTTTTCAGGTTCACGCCCCCATGGGTGCAGAAATCCAGATGGGGGAGAAACTGAAGAGCCCAAGCATCAAATGATCCCTAGGTTTGGATGGCAGGTGCTTACATCAGGGGGTTTGCCTTGTCAAAAATCTGAAGAAAAAAAGAAAAGTGAAAAATAGATGAGGAGAAGGTGAAAGTAGTTTCTGTGTTGGGGAAATCAATGGGGGGCAACTTTGTACTCTTTCCCAAACGTATTAAACACTTGTGTATCATTGCATAATCATAATTAGATTTTATTGTCATCTAGATAGCTATGTGAAATCATGGAACATAGATGTCCCATGTTATAATCATGATGTATTTCTTAAGATCCAAAGGTGACTAGGGTTTGCACTTGCTTTTTTATTTGATTTTTCACTTTATTTTGCAAACTAATTGTGTTGTTATATATATTTTTCAATATGTAAGATTTGAGTGAAAAAATTTGTTTGCAAATTGTGTGTTTTTTAAAGTATTTATTATAACTTTATTAGGCATGTGTTTATGTGGTTTTTTTATATATTATAAAGTTAAGCAACAAAGGTTTGTCTATTTAATCATGCTACATATATTTTGATTATTTCCATTGTGTGGATTTATTTTGAATCTCTTTCTTCAAAATCTTATGGTACATTTACAAATTTACTTATAAATGTGTTTTTACATTTTGTTATATTGGATAAAGGTCTAATGTGTAGTTCATCGTATATAATTTTTTCTATTTTCTTAAAGGTTCCATTTAATTTCAAAATTCAAAATTTCAGCCTTAGGAATGGTAAACCTAATAATGTTGTACTGAAGAATGTAAAATTACAATGAAATCAAATAAAATGAAACAAGACAATTCAAAAAAATAATAACAAAAATAATTTTAAGACATGAATAGACATTAATAAACCACATCATGCTTTCATGAAATTTTGTGGGTTAAACAAAAACATGGAAATATTATACAAAAAATATAATTGTGCTACATCCAAAAGGCATTTAATCATATAGTATTAACTATTAATTCAATCATTCATTATTCACAACATTTGAAATTAAGTTTATAGATTTTTTTTTTCAAATTATGCAATTTGTGGATTTTTTTTCAAAAACATTGAAGGTTTCCATGTAGGTTGGAAAGTTCAATTCTAATCATCAATATTAAAATGTTAAATGTATGAGTGTCTAAACAATATAATGCCTAAGCAATACATTTTGCAATACACTTGATGTGTTTAAATTATGATGTCAATTTTACTTCCATTTAGTTTTCTAATTTATCAAGTTGTATTATATCAATGTACCAATTTTGACAATTTAGTATGCTACACACCAAATAGTGTATCATCACAATGCAACGTTTCTTATATTGAATTTGTGGGTGTAGATCTAGAACGAATGCTAGAGTGGCACATTTGATCCTTGAAATGATTATATATATATATATATATATATATATATAAAGTTCATTAAAGAGCATGAAATGAAGGATAAAAGATTTAAAAAGTTGTGACTATTTGTATAAGGCAAGTTGGTGGTGGATGTGCTCAATTTAAGGTGGATGTAATTATCCCTCCGGACACAGTTGAGTTGGTTGAAGATTTAACTTTAATTTGACACAACTTGGATAGTGTTAATTGAATTTAGCCATGTACTACTTGATGTAATTCACCTTTCTTGTCCAATGGTGGTGTGTATTAGTGTACAATGTGGCATTCTATTTTTCATCCATTGATATATTGAACTCCTTTCATGATATCAGTAATCTAATTTTTATGATTAAGGTGATGTAACATTGAGGTGCAACTTTTCTAAAACTAACTAGTTCAATATTACAACGTATAATGACATATTTTATTGTATAATATATTTTTCAATTTGACATATGCTCTCAAGTTGATTTTGTAAATCATGAACTTGTGATACTTTCATATGCAACTATTTACATCACACATTTTGAAATGTTATATACCAAAGGTATCAAAATAAAAAAAATGTTTTTAGGTGTTTTGTTTCAATGTGTAATAAATTACAATTATGATTGTGTATCAATATATTAATGTATTGATGCATTAATGTATTAATATATTAATGCATCGGTGTATTAAAAGATATTTGGATGATACCCATTTGTTAACCCAATTTTTCAATATGTACATAATAACCGATTGTTACCAATTAGTAATTGGTGATGCAATATGATCTTGAGATTTAGTTCAATTATTATTAGATAATAGGACCTTAAATGAATCAATTTATTGAAATAACCAATAACATGTGTTAAGGTAATCGATGTGTTAAGTGAATTGGTAACCGGTTTATTATAGTAATTGATTGTTGACAATAACAGGTTGTTTTAAACCTATGACCAATAGTTGTTGTAGTTTAAGTTTAAAGTTTTTTTTGTTACACTAGTTATTAACTATGTAATTTGAAACATTGCTACGTTTGGTATAAATAAAAGGATTGGAAGATAGTGAAGAATTTCTTTTTGAAACTTTTTGTTAACTTTTGAACTTTTGAAACTTCTTTTTTCTTTAATTTTTGGTTCATGAACAAGTTTACTTGAGACTTTGATATTTATTTTCAATTTGCTATGAAAGATTGATTTCAATTTTGTTTTTTTATTTGTGAGGAATATCTATATTTGATTTTCACAATATACTGATCTAAAGCAACCTATTGATATTATTTAAAACCAGAATTAGAATTTTTTTAAAAAAATCTTTAATTTAAGAATAATAATAAAAAAACCTTAACACCATTGTTTAATTTAATGTTTTACATGTCCAATTATGAGGAATTGAAATGATCATGCATGACACATCTTGTAATATCTAGTCGAAAGGAGATTAAATTCAAAATGATGGTATTGGGATTGATTTTTTAAGCAAGATTTTATTATGATAGATTTTTTTGAGAAACATGATGATTACATTCCAATTTGATGTTTTTTTGAATAGTTTCAAATTTCAAAAAATGTCAGTAGTAAATATCAATTGGTTACAATCAAAAAATGACAAAAAACATAAATTAAATGTCAAATTTTCATATGTAATCATTATTTAACAAGCGTGGAATAGTGGTAATACATTGAATATATTTCTTACACCATGTGCCATTAGCATATTGTTATTAATATATCAACAAATCTTTAATGTATTAAAAAAACACATGGCAAATAACAATTGGTTATAATTGAAAAGTGACAAGAAATGTAAACTAGGTTTAATTTTTGGTATGTAGCCATTAATTTGTCATATGTGAAAAAGTAGTCATACATGGAGTGTATTGGTCGCACAATGTGTGAGTACTGCATTAATATTTTTTTGATACATTAATTATTATCTTATAATAACCATAGACATAGAAATTTGACAACTTCTTGTCCATGTATTTTGAAAAAACTCTCTCATTCTTGTTATGTTTAAACGTGCATGGTAATTTTTAATCAAAAAAATCTTTAATGTATTAAGAAACATGTGACAAAGGACAATTGGAATCTTATAATTGAAAAGTGGTAGGAAACATACATTAGGTGTAATTTTTGATATGTAACTATTTATTTATTATGTGTTATAAAATGGTGATACGTAGACTGTATTGTTTGTGTACCACATGTGAATAACAAGTTAATATTTTTTGATACATTAATAGCTACCCTGCAATAACCATAAACCCAAAAACATGATAGCCTCTTGTTTATATAATTGAGAAAATCCACCTTTTTTCATTTTCCCCCCTT
>Ga0209611_10013316_pt1 | contig 11312 bp, 6 predicted proteins | sample S1TSphgellanicum_3_FD_187693 | JGI IMG/M metagenome (GOLD analysis project Ga0209611, IMG submission 187693) | Host-associated microbial communities from peat moss isolated from Minnesota, USA - S1T2_Fc - Sphagnum magellanicum MG (SPAdes) (version 2) | ecosystem: Host-associated > Plants > Peat...
AGTGAGCAGTCATCAGAAGCAGTGTGTACCTTGCTTAAAACAAGCAGAGCTTTACAAATGGATGCTCGGAGAGTCCAATTGAGTGCCTTGTCCCATGCTATATTGACTGCCAATAAGGAACATCCATGACACTCGCATAACTCAAGCTGCAGTACAGAGAATACATATTTTTGCCATCAAGAATGGTACATGAGAATTCACAACATTGTGTGCCAAAAGCCCATAGTTTACAGTTTTCCTCAGCTGCTCAGGAGTTGCAAAAACAATTTCAAATGACTGAGTATACTACATTTCCAGCCTTCAAATTTCCAAAAACCACTTTAAAATTGACTACCCACCAAGCTGAACTTGATGGAAGTTAGAAGTTCTTCCTTGTACGTATGCTAAAAATCACTTGCAGCAGAACTCCATCCACTTCAGCACTAGTGCGAAATATGAAACCATGTAAGGAAAATGTGTGGCATTCACAGACACATACTTGGGGTACAAAAAAATAGAATGACCCAAATGGCCTCCATTCTGCTGCCGGCATGCCATCCGGATCAAATCGCATCCCACCATACATTCGGATAGATGGAGAACCCTTTGACAGAAATCTTCAGAGATGCGCACACACACAGTGTTTTCATTGAGGAATGGAAGTAGGGGAGTGAGCATTATTATGATCCATCCAAGTTCAACAGCAATGAGCAATAAATGTCTAGAGTACATATTGAAGAAAAAGAATACCATTTGGACCAGAACCAGTAAATCTAACAAATAGAAGATCCCATGGACCTGGTATTGTTCACTCTACAGATACAGAGACATGTTGAGGAATGGTCGTAGCACTTTTTCTTGAATGATGAGATTCAATTGTGCACCAGATAGGCTAGATTGATGCCACATACATATATTACCTTTGGGTAGCCTGCCAACTCTTTTTGGAAAAAGGCTTGTCATCACTGAAAGTAACAGTGGACCCAACACCCGCAACAGCTAAGAAACTGCATGCATCGATGTCATTTACATTGAATCCATCTTCGGAGACAATAGTTGCTCCTTCGCCATCCCCACGTGGAGCTCTAGGTGAGAAATAGGAGCGTGGAAACAGCACACTGGAATTTCGGGCTTGGGATTGTAGCCATTGCAATGGCTTGATACCCGGAGGAAGCGGAACCTGAAAAAGAAAAAAACCAATAGCTTGAATGCTTTTATGTTCTGGAACATCAGAGCTACTTCTGTCAATGTTTTTGATGAAGTGCAAAAGGCACTGAGATCCTCAGAAATAGGGATTTCAGCCCAGAACCACTTGCAGATAGAATTGAGGATACCCTGGCCACTTAGTGTTTGGCTTGATTCTAGAGCCATAGACAACACAATTCAGAGACAATTAGGGTATTGATTTTTGAGATGCTTGTAAAGAAGGGTCTCTGAACATGTATGAGAAAGAATTTGGGGATTTGGGCAACATGGGTACCTCAAATCTGAGAATTCCACTTTTCAATGCTATTGGGTTTTGTTCCAAATTGACAATTGCAGCCTGGAGAGCAGCAAGTGCATCATCAAGAAAAAGGGCAGGTGGAAGTGTGCGTGTCTGGCATATTCCCACTGGAGTATCTGAATTGCCATGGAGCCCAGAGAATTCGTTGATCTTTTCTTCCACTTCCACAGGTCCAAAAACCACTGCTTGCACCTTCACACAAAAATTGTTTTTGCACAGTTTACAAATGAAAATGAAAGTTCTATAATTCCAATTGATGCATGAAGAATAGAGACACATTCAGTCCTCAACATGAAGAAGAACTCCATCCTCAACATGGAGAGCTAGTAGGTCCCAGTCATGGGGATTCCAATGACACATTTGAAGGATTTTGTTGGACACCCAATTTGTTGGGTCTCTGCAGCAGCATTTGGAACAAAGACTAATCAGAAGGAGAAGAGGAAGAGAGCAGCTCAAAAGAAAGAAATCCTTACTGCTCTCACACAACATCAACAGAACTCTTCATCAAAGCCAGTGCAAACCATAGTTCCATGAGAACTGATTGTTGCAATTGGAGCTGAGTTGCAAAAACAGAGAAAGTGATCTCACAGCAACATTCAGCATTCTTCTTCAAAACATTGGGAGTATTATACCCATCTTCCCAGACACCCACAAAAGCCAGGAGAAAAAAAAAGGGGACCACCATACCAATGGCGGTCGATTGAGAAGCCGCTTGGGTCGTCGCATCTTGTTGAAGTCCTGACGTAGAGAGAGGTTAGCAGTAGTAGTACTGATCCAGCAGTATCTTCTGCTACGGCGCAGCAGCAGCAGCTGCCGGTCCTGGGAATTGGAAACCGCCACCGAATGAATCATCCTCCGTTGGTCATGATTCCTGGGAAACGGAAACAAGAGCGAGCGCCTCTCAACCACCAGTAGACGAGCAGCGGTACTAGTACTACTCCCGGTAGTTGCCATTGTGCAATGACACCACGCCCTCTCTTCTCTCAGTTCATCACTACCACGAACTCCCTGCACGCACACACACACACAGAGGATATGTCTGTCTCTGTCTTTCTCCTCTTAAACCTCTGACAATTGAGACACCCAAAATCCAACAATGACAACAAGAGTTGAAGAGCAATTTAAGCTCAAATCCGCGAGAGAAAGCGAGAGAGGGAGAGAGATGCGCGTGCGCGCACAGGCACACGCACACAGGGAGGGAAGAAGAAGACACGAAGAGAGACGGTGGTGATGGTCCTGTCGTGGGCGACACGATGTGCGACGCAAGCAAAGGGGTTTGTTTGTGGGCGTGTGTCGTGGACGACAGAAGGGAAACTGCGTAATAACCCTATCTGTTGCCAACCAATGAGGGATTTCATTCCAACTCTACACCAATTGGATCCCACCACGTGTCGTGTCAAAACTCCTTTTGGGGACGTGGTGGGGTTGAAATGCGCGGTCCCAGCCACTCCTGTTGGCCGGTTATTACCTCTTCCCCCCTCCCCCTTCTCATAACCGGATAGGTGTTTTTTTAAGTTCTTTTTGTAGCCAATGAGGGTATCAATATCAAATAAAATTTAGAAAATACTCGCCTATTATGGATTTCACTCTCACAGTAAATACCCCTAAATTCCCAATTTACTTGGTTATTTCTTGGGCAATAACCGCCTATTTAAGGGTCAATTCTCACATACCTGCTCACAAATTGCCTCTTATATTATGTAGGTAGGGTAGGTTTTAGGGTTTAGTTTAGGTTAGTTTGTTTTACCTTATTTTTAAATATAAGGTTACTAGTTAATAGCTTAAATGTGGGTGCTAGTTCATTTTAACCCTCTTTAAGGTGGAAACCATAACCATAGTGTTTGAGCCATAAGGGCCTTGTGAGTTCTTTGAATGCTACCTTTGGGTAGGTTTTTTACTCAAGTTTTAAAAAAACTAGGTAGGTTATTAATAACCTTACTTAACCAAGCGTTTTCTCAATAATCAATCCATAATGGATGCGATCATGTCCAAGTGGATGAAGAGCATGATTATGTAGGTAGTTTAGGTTAAGTGCCCTAGTCTCAATGTCATAGTTTAGGAAGGTTCATAGTAACATAAATGGTCCACATCAAGGGTTTTATCATTTTGGATTAGCTCATTGCAATCCATCTTGTTATTGTTATGTTTACTTGACATTATTGTCATTGTAAACTTTGCCCCGATTTTTTTTATCATTGCCATTGCCTTGTTGCATTTTTCAACCCATAGTAGACTCCATATAGTTGTACCAACCTTTTGTGACACAACAAACCTTTGCCTATTAGTTGTTGTGTTGATTTCTATTGTAGCAATTCACACCACCTTACCTTGTTCATCACTACTCACTTCACTCATAGCAAATTTTGCCCAACAACATTTACCAAGTCAATTGCTTTAGAACAACTTGTGCTATAGCTCTACCACCACTCACATTTTGTTGAGCTTTACAACAACTTGTGTGGGCTTGACTGTCATTCCCTTATTTATAGTGGCCTCATCACTCATCTTTGTTTAACCCGCCATCAACTACCGTTGCCAAGATTACAACTAGTTTGAATGGCCAAATCAAATCCCCAATCCTCCTACCTTGCTCACAAACCTTCACAATTCCATCATTCTAATTGTTAGAGGTCTTGTTCCTTGAAATTTTGGTGGCATAATCCTTACATAGATTACTGAATGACTAATCTCCTTTTATGCTTCTTTCGGAGGTATTGAATTGCCTAATTAGGGGAAGTTTTTGAAGTTTTCCAAATCAATCAAATGACTTTTAATAAATGACATTTTGACAATATTGACTAGCACGCATTAGGCTCATGCCACAATTAGCAATTGTAGTTGAAAACCACTACCTAGAAAAATAGAATAGTCATAGGTCCAGTTAGGTGGTGCTTTGCACTTGCCCATCACACACATGGTAGCAAAAGGTCTAATGCCTTTGTCCACATATCCTTTGCGACTTCAATCCTTATTTAATTCTTCACTTTTGTTTTACTTCTATTGATTCTTCATCTTTTTGTAAACTACATATGAACCTATCACAAAAAGGTATGTTACCAATTCTTCCATTCTTGAGATTTTTGTAAAGACAATTATCCACACTTGAAGTTCTTAGTTTATATAATTCCCTTTTGTCATTTATTTTGAGAATATTTCTTCATCAATGGAACACCATGGTAAAAAAGTTATGTTTGTCATTTTTTAATGTCAAATGGTTTTGTATAATTGTGTGAATTGAACTTTTTAAACAAATTTTTTTGTTCATCAATAAAGAATGTACCATCTCCTATTGAGATTTTACATTGATATCCTCCTCAGTGATTGTGAACATATGACAAGGTGCAATGTTAGATTCCTCATATTTTATTTGGTTCTTTTAATAATAAAGATTTCAAAAATTGAATGCAAATGAATAGAGAAACTTTTCAATACATTTGTTTAGAAGTTGCACCATTCATGGAAAAAAAAAGTCACAAAAATGAGAAATGTTATCCCAATTGAAACAAGTGTTAATTTAACTATTGAGTTCATAGTATGATTATGATTGTAAATTTGTTTGGGGTTGGTTTATCTTTTAATTAGTTCATTTTAATTGAATTTCTATAAGTTAACATCTATCAAAACAACTTTTTGAAAATATATATTAATTGGCTCCATATGCTTTGGTGGGTGATGGAACATACCCACCACAACCTTTCATGTTTTCACCCTTTGAAGGGCAAAAATATGGTTATTCAAGAGAAAAGTACAATTGTAATTTCATTCAGAACAACACCAAGATGTGTGTAGAGAAAAGTTTTGGTTTGTTAAAAGGACAATGGAGAATTTTATTAAAGAACATGTATTTGATTAATTTAGGACTTTACCCAACTTGGTGGATGGTATGAATTTCGCTTGGTGGCCACCAAATTTAACAAATGTAACCTTATATTCAAGTAAAAACAAAAATTATTCAAAAATATAACACCAATGTAAAAAAAAAATTGTATCAAAAGAATTTTTTGCCTTATGCCCACCAAATAAAAATTATATGTTATTCATTATTAAAGTTGGAAGTCAATGCTCCTATCCATGAAAAACAAAAATTATATTTACTAAATTATAAAGAATTAAACACAACATGAACTAATTCATAAATCACAATAATGCTTATGGATCCAAAGTTGTTGTTCATGCAATAACAAAATCATTAATAATTTTAAACGGCATGAAAGAAAATAGCAAATGCCTAATGGCCACCAAGGATTAGGGTTAAGGTTGAAAATATAAGAATATTGATACTGAGCATTCAAAAATATACACCAAAGTTTTTTTGCGATAAACAAATTCCTTAATATTTTGCAAACTTTATGCCATGAAAGAAAAAAACAAACAACTAGTGGCCACCAAGGATGAAGGTTAAGGTAAAATGAAAAAGACCATTGACCATGATTGTTTAAAGATATACACATATAAGTTTTGGGGATCAAAACATTGTGTTAAAAATATGCCACATCAAACACAAAAAAACCCAAAACTGAAAACAATCACAATACATAAATTTAACTCAATGCCATGAACGATTAACAATACACTAGTGGTGGCCACTAAGGATTTAGGTAAGGTGCAACAACAAAGATCAATAATTATGACTATCTAAGAATGTACACAAAATTTTCTATGATGAAAAAATTGATTAAACAATACACCTCACCAAACAAAAAAACATAACATAATCATTTATAAATTATGGATCCTATGCCAAGAATGAGAAAAGAGGATGCTTGGTGGCCACTAGGGATTAGGGTTAAAATGCAACAAAAAATATTATTGATCATTAGTGTCCAAAAATATACATGAATAATTTGTACCATGAATAAATTGATTAAACACCATTGAAAGAAATTTAATCGTATAAAAGGCTTTGAGAAATCAAAAACACAATTTCCTCCATGTCCAAAACTTCTTTCACACACTATTAAATGCATTAGTAACATCAAAATTTATTTTAACCCTTCTGACATAAGTAACAGGAATAGAAATTTGACTCTTGTTTGATATATTTCTTTAGGCTAGAAACGAGAAAAGAACAAATAAAACATCAAACCATTGTTTTAGGTGGTTGCAAGGTAGGGTGGCTCACTTTTTGTGTTGCAATTTAGTTTTTTGTAAAGTGGTGTGCATTTACATGTTATTATCATGGCATAAAAATAATAATTTCCTCGATTTGTGGTTAAATTTAAATTTTCAACTTGAAGAAGAAGACATTTATAAAAAAACATTTGTAGCATATATATACGCCAAATATATAGTAATGGACTTTTGAAATTGAAAAATATGGATTCATTTTTTGTTTATGTTTTTATATACACACAATTTTGTGTATGAATTTTATTGGGATATATTATAGGGACTCAATATATGATATGTTAAAACAAAAAAAACATATGTGCAAAAACATTACTAAAAAAAAATTAACCAAAAAAAAGTTATGGACTTCTGAATGGCCTAAAATGTCGCAACCCTAGCCTTGGGCTTGCGACCAAAGCAAAAGGGGCTTGCAAGGGTGCAAATCAAGAATAAGCCTGGGAGTCGCATTGTCATGCCCCCCGGGAGTGCAAAAGAGTGTGAAAGAAAGAACCCTCACACTCTCAAGTGAACTCCCATGTTGGGAGTTGGAATCCCGATGGACTCCCAAATGTTCAAAAAGTGATCGCAAGGGTCAAAACCCAATGGCTCAAGGGATTTTTTATATCATTGGAAAACTATTGAAACGTAGATGTCTAAAATGGGCTTGTATCACCCATTTGGACGTCTGAAACACAAGTTATGGCCAAAAGAAGGTCGCGAGTCAAATTGACAATTTGACTCTTGACCATTAAAAATCAAAAATCGACCCGATTTCATTACGTGCAGGTGGCATGCCACATACCGTTGGAAAGCCCTCAACAAGGGCTACTACAACTTTGCTTCAGACCTCATCTCGATCGGAGGTCTGCACACAAAGTTATGGGGCTCCAAAGTCGTGAAAGTCCCAACTTTGGCAATTTCGGGACTCCCAAGCGAGAGTCCTGGGACAAAAAGCCATTTGGATGTGGGCCTCATGGAGAGGCATAGATTATACTATAAGGGGGAAGGTGGTGGCTTCCCCCAAGTCCGAGTCATGGTGAATCTTGTGAGTCTGAGTTGCCCGTGGCTCATCTTAGCACCAAAAGTGCTTCAGCTATGCACTAACCACCTTGTGTTGGTTTTGTGTAGGTCCGTATGAGTAGTTAATGCTTGTCACTCTTCCTAATCCCATCTCGGAGCTTCAGCACACTCCTCTACCCCTCAAAGTGCTACGAGCCAAGGAGTGTGCCCTAATTCTTTATTCTTTCGCTATTTTCTGTTTGGACTCACATTTGAATCCATCAAGGAGCCTTGGGTTGGGTCACATCGTATCAAAGCCAAAAAAAAGTTATGGACTTTTAAATGGCCGAAAATGAGCCATATTTTCATACGTCCATATCATAATCATTTTTGGGTGGAATTTATTTTTTTTAAAAACATGTACATTAAAAAAATAAAAATTTAAAGGCAAACCCATCCTCAGGTGGTACCACTAAAAACCACTTCAAGGAATGGTTAAGGAACCAAAAATAAGCAAATAATTTTTCTACGCCCTTTTCGTTAAATGTTTTCACAATTATAAAGTATTGTTATTTCATGTTTATCAATTTCATGCTCTAATATATGGCTTGAAGTTTATTTGGGATTTTTAAATGGGAATTTATTTTTAAAATTTATATTTTTAATTAACATGGCCCCTTCAAATCAACAATTTCAACTTTGGAAATTCATAACTAAATCATATTTAATTTAATTAATTTTCAAATAGAAACCTAAAAATAAAATGACTTCCAAATCACCTTAAGAAAAAAATCATTTAAAAAATCATAAATCATGTTTCAAATTTGTGTTCCTAACCAAAAAATTCAAGGGAAAAAACAAATGTTACATTCCTGAATTTTTTTAAAATGCAATGATTAGGAACATCAAAATACACAATATTCTTAATATTATTGAAATTTCAAAATCTATGAAATTTAATACTGTATTCCAAAAGAAAAAATTATGAAAATGTTCATTTAAATGTTTCCTATGATTTTTCAAAGTTTGATGGGTCCAAGAAAATCAAGGTGTGACATTCCTAGTGGTACCACTTAAGGACAAGACTACCCAAAATGGCTTCTTATCATATGGGCTTTTTAATTCATTAAACACCATGTAATTTTTCACTAAATTAATGATATCAAAATAGACTATCATTTTAACATTACCATATGAACTTTTAAGGAATGGAAAATCCGCAAAAAATGAGCTACCTTAAAATGCATACACCATTTTGGATCAACAAAATTACATTTCCACTTGCCATTCTAATAATCTTCATACAAATGTCATTCATCCAAATTTTTGCCTTTCTTCACAAAAACCCGCCATTAAACCTTCACCATTTTGAAAAATACATTTTCTTCATCTTTCACAGCATCACCTTGTGTTCTTCCCACTAAACATGAAAAGGCCAAGATCATGTGGCTTGATGAAAATAAAGTCCCCATCATTAAGATCTCTAAATAAGGTGTACAAAATTGAAGGCTTCATGTTTTTCAACTCACAATAAGGGCATTTAATTGGGTCCTTTGGATCAAAACCAATAATAATGGTCAACAATGAAGCCCTAGAGTAGTTGGATCTCCAATTGTTTGACGGCCAGAAACCCTCCAAAAAGGTGGCACTTTAAAGGGGTAACAGTCTTAATAAATGCAACAATATATTCTCCCAATACTCAACATATATGGCTTCATTTTCATTTCATAAGATGCATTTTGTGCAATGCCAACATTCTAGAAATCCATGTATTTCAATAGTCGAACACTAATAAACTTTTATTTTTCAACAAACCTTGAAGGATCAATGCCCCAAATGGGGTAATAAAAAACACGGCTAAAAACACCCCCAGGCAACTTTGGTGACCCATTAGGATTAGCTTTCCACAATCTGATTGAAGGCACAGTTACGGGACTCCACATAAGATATGTGGGAAAAACTTTATATTGCATAATAGGCTAGCCCATTGAATCAAAAAAAAACCTAAAAATGTGCATATCAATATGCCCTATTAAAGTCTCAAAACCATCCTTCAAACAACCTACCACCTAATATTTAAAATATGGGATCTCTTGAATCAACTATGGAATAAATAGTTGTTTTTGGGAGACCATGAATGCCCTCATCAAATCAATCAATATGTAATTATTTTGTTTCCTTAACTTCTTTGACAAATAGCCAAAACATCCATCAATATCTTCATGTGTATGGCCAATGATAAGAAATCTCATGAGTTTCACTTTGTCAAACACATCCTTTGTAGTTAACAATGAAAGAAATGCTAAGAAATGTTGATTTTTGTTGTCTTTCACATAGTTGTCCATTTGACAAAAGCTGAGCACCAATAATTTTTTCCAGTGTGTGCAATTCACGAACGCAATGCGATTTCCCTTATAAAAGACATGCAAAGAATGAGTTTTGTGGGGGCTCTTCAAACAATAGTTTTGACTTTACAACCAAAGCTATTTCCAAAGTGCGAAAAAGCCACAATAAATATGCAATTGTGAAAGTGGGATCATTTGGGCACAACTGATTCAAATATTGAACATCTCTCATCCCCATGTCCATGAACTATCATACATGTGAGAATAATAGGTAATTGTCCAAGTCTATATATCATTTTGTTGCACATTTGTAACCTTGGAAGAGTAGTTTTCGCATGATCCATTTTGTCATGGATCATACATACGAATTCCTCCTTTGATTGAACGAACTTTGTTTTCCATGTATGATATAAATTTATACATGACTATTGGTGTAGGACTATTGATGATAGTGTTTTATTAGCTTCATTTCATACTCAATTACATTGTTGTTATGCTTTCCCAATTTGAATATTAAATCTTTAAGGGATTCACAAACATTGCACTTTGCGAAAACTAACCCTCGTCTTTGCACATCAATGTTAAGATGGTGTCTTTTCCTCAACCTACTCATAACAAACTGGGAAATACATCCAATGCTTAATTCCTTGGTTATATGTGACAACACAAATAAGAGCATAAATCAAATTAGGCTTCAAAAAAAAAATGAAAAAATAATAAAAAATCTTTAAATATATGATCATTTTTGGTTCACTACCAATTGAAATAACAATCCATCAATCCAGTTACCCGATCATTTCATTCTTGAAGACTCTTCCACGATTCAAACAATATATATCACATATCTTGTTGACCATTTTTAATGCCCTTCATTTGATGTAACATTGTATTCATAGTTAAGTCAATTAATGATTGAACATTTGATTTTGCTTATTTTGTTGACATTTGTAATTTATGTGTAAATTTATACAATGTGATAAAAATCAACAACTTTGTTTATTGTCAGATTTGTAGAACATATATGTTGACCTAGACACACCAAAGATCTTGTACCAAATAGTTTCGCAAATATCCACACCCTGCACAATGAGAAATCTGTCACCTCATGTCTCCTCTTATATGTAGCCTTTTTGGAATATTTAATCCATAGGTTCTTTGGTCCTTAAATGACAAGTTTTAGTACTTTTGCCTCAAGAATGTCAACATATTTTCCTGAAGGAAATTCTAACAATAATTCATCCCACAACAAATCAACATGGTCACATTTCACATTGATGTCTCCAACAAAACCTTGTCCATCTTAGAAGTTGCACCTTCAATGTCACATGAACCTTGTTTTTTCTTGTGATTTTTTTTTTTTTTTTTTCATATCAATT
>Ga0209611_10013317_pt1 | contig 11312 bp, 7 predicted proteins | sample S1TSphgellanicum_3_FD_187693 | JGI IMG/M metagenome (GOLD analysis project Ga0209611, IMG submission 187693) | Host-associated microbial communities from peat moss isolated from Minnesota, USA - S1T2_Fc - Sphagnum magellanicum MG (SPAdes) (version 2) | ecosystem: Host-associated > Plants > Peat...
TGCAAGAGAAAGTTTTGGTTTGAAAGACAAGAACATGTGCACTCCAGGGGTTATGCATGGAATTGTGAACTGTGTGGCCTGTCCATATGAAGTTGCCACAGCAAGGTTTGTAATTATTTGGAAGTGTGAGGGTCAGTATGCCACACAAATCAGTGATCATAGGTGCATCAGATCTTCATTCTATTGTGTCATATGGAATGTTTCTGTTTGTGCATGTGTTGTACTCACTTTGGTTTTCCAGAGCAGAAGAAAATCAATTTTGCAGGTACCTTCTGGGGGATTACAACACAAGCAAGGAAATATGGCAGGACATTTCTTTAGCATTTTTCTACATGTGGAATACAATCCAATCCAATATGGCATCGAATGTTTGGATTTATTGCTGTAAATTCTGACCAGGCATCTGCATAAATTGCTTGGACAGTGTTTGTGAACCTGTTTCTGTGTTTCTGGACTGCAGGCATATGTTTCGTGGAGTTGGTCGTGGAGGAGGAGAGGATGGGGTGTGGAGTCCCTTTTGGTTGTCAACATATTGTGCAACTTGCAAGCTGATTTTTCCCCTCAGGTGCACACTCTGCTGCATATGTAATTCTAGATTGCAGCAGATTCTTGTGACCAGATTGGAATATAAACAAAAATAGACTGCTCTTCTTTGATGTACAGAATAGTTTGAATATGGTTGACACTTGTATCAATTGACACTGACAAGACTCCCAACCTGACTTGATCTTCTGGTTGCTATGGGGATCAGGGTGAAAGGGGGAGCAAATGGATGAACCTGAAGTTAGGTTCCACACTTGACTGCCCCTATAGGTAGTAATCCGCAGAACACAAAGATGGAAACAGGAAGCAATAATGCAGGTGAGAAGACCATCAATTATTTGCAAGCTGATTTTAGGGGATGGTCTTTTCGAGACCTGCTCACAAGTCAAAGGAGAAACACAGAAGGATCTGAAACAGGGACGGAAGAGAGCACTCCAAGGAGCAGGAAAGGCAAAGCTGTCAAGGGTGAAATTGGGGCTCAAGATGTTGGGGCAAAACCAAGTGATGATCCTAAAGCTGAGTTTCATTCATGGTCTCTGAGAGACTTGCTAGGAAGTCGAAGGGACAGTGTGGATGGTTCTGAGACTGGCTCAGACACAAGTAATTCCAGACACAAGAAATCAAGACGTGTGAAGCATGGAGAGGCAAGTGGGAACAGTTCTCCTCAACCAGCATCTCCTATCGCAGAAGCCTTAATGAAACCTGTCAAAATCCTTCTTACACCATCAGCAACTTTTGCACGGCTCAAAGAGGAAAGGGAAGAGGTCTCTAAGCAAACACCTTCACCAAAAGAGTTCACTTTGAGGGATGGAATCACACTGCCTCTTATCGGAGAGGTGAAGTGGCAGGTATTGAAGGAGCAGGCCAAGATATGGCTTCAAAATCCCAAGAATCTAGCACTCCTCGTATGGGTGTTGGGAGTTGCAGTGTCAGGGGCAATCCTCTTCATGGTTTTGGTGGGGATGTTGGACGAAGTAATTCCAAAGAAAAGTGACAGGGATACTTGGTATGAAGTTTCGAATCAAATACTGAATGCTCTTTTCACTCTCATGGTGCTTTATGTGCATCCCACACGAATCCTGCATATGGTGTGGTTGATCCGGTGGCGGCCTAAAGACATCATAAAGCTGCGAGATGTGTATTGCAAAGGGGGATTGCGGAAGCCCAATGAATGGTCTCACATGCTTGTGGTTGTGCTTCTGCTGCATTTGAATTGCTTTGCACAGTATGCACTTTGTGGACTAAATTGGGGCTACAAAAGAGCAAACCGACCTGCAATTGGTGTTGGCATCACCCTTGCTACGTCTTTTGGAGCTGCAGCTGCAGCAGGGATCTACAATTCCGTGAGTCCTCTGGGAAAGGATTTTGTGGCAGAAGACAAGGTGCCGGACAGACTTGATGAAGATGAAACTGAAGCAGATAAATCTGAGAGAGGTCAAGCCACAAGGCATCCCTCTATATTCCACTTGCAGGAAAATTACGATCTGCTTGAGAAGAGGATGTCATTTGCATCCAGAGATGGAAGGCCTGTTGAGAATCCACAGTGGGATGGGGGTCTGTTTGATTGTTATAAGGAGCCCACAATAACTCTACTCTCAATAACTTGTCTTGCATGTGTATTCGGCTGGAATTTGGACCGGATGGGATTTGGCAATCGTTATGTGCACATTGCTACCTTTCTCCTCCTGTGCTCTGCCCCCTGTCTGGTGTTCAATGTTGCGGCAGTTAACGTCAGTAACAGGTATGCTCTAACAAAATACATGCTTCTGCTTATGGAGTTTAGTATGTGTGGTCCTGTGAGCCAGCTTTTGTTGAGCCACAGAACAGGGACTTCAAGTGCTTTGGTTGATGACCATGTCAGATTGAATCTATGGATTTTTATCCAGTAATATGCTCTCTGATCTGAATCTGGACACATTACTTCTGTGTCTAATGTACAAAATTGCTTCCATTTGACTTGCAAAGTTAAGTTAGTCTTCATCTATTTTCAGTGTCAGGGATTGGGGTCAGCAGCCTCTGTGTCTAATGTACCTGTGGTATAATACTTTATGCAGGAATGTCCGCCATGCTTTGGCAGCAACAGGAGTTGTTTTGAGTGTGTTTGGTTTACTCTATGGGGGCTTTTGGAGGATTCGGATGAGAGAAAGATACAATCTACCTTCAAAAACATGGTGTTGTGGGCAACCTGGGCTGACCGATTGCATACAGTGGTTGTTCTGTGCACCTTGCTCACTTTGCCAGGAGGTACGCACTTCAGAGGCATATGATATTAGAGACGACAAGTTCTACCTGAAGACAAGGGTAAACACACCAGGAAGTTCACCAGAACATGTTTCAGAAGATGGCATAGATATGATGCCTGCACCATCTTCCTCCATTCAGCCCCTCCCCATTTCTAGTATGGTGCCTATCAAAGAAAGTGAGTTAGTGGCAGTCAACCCAGCTGATGAAACAATTTTCTCCCCTCCACCTACTCAAATCCTGGACATTAATTTGGAGTTAGAAGCTCACAAACAAAGTATTTTATGATCTAGGTTTTGTCACCAATAGATGATAGGACCATTGCATAGGAAATTCTTAAACCCTTACACACATGTGAGGTGTTTCATAAAGTGCCATCTGAGTCAAATCATAAAACTTCTGACTCGGTGGGAGTGCAAATGTTTTGGAAGGATGACTGCCTTCTCTAGGTGGCCAGGACAGTGGTCTACCTTTAGCTAGTGGCAGAATTTGTATAACAAGCAGTCTCTCAGTTCTATTCTCAAAAAAGGGCACTTATGTCTTCTGTTGTATGTCACAAGTTGGTCCAATGTGCTATTTTGATGCCATTTTTTAATCAATACTGAGCAGTTTATGTCTTGTTGGGGTGAGTTTGAGCATCTTGAGTGGAGTCTTGTGTTGATAGTGCGATACTTCGCTCCTCCCTGGTCTTGTTCTTAGAACAACTTATTTCATGGCACAGTGGTCACTTGGAGCAGATGAGCATTGGGTAATGTGGATGATATTCATATTTCCAAAGTTCTTTTTAGAAACCCAATATTTGGAATACAAAAAAAATACATTGTATTTGAACCAGTCTTGGACTAATATTGACATTTGGAACATATGAAATTGGTGATGATATTGAAATATAGACTAAAATTTGACACAAGGTGAGGGTCATGATAACACTGAATTTCAAATATAGGATTACCCCACACTAAAGATGGAGCATTCTTATTGGCTAAAATGCTCAAAGTTAGGTCTGTGAATTTTACACCAAGGTCCAAGCCCAAGGACCCAGGAAGCAGGTGGAGCATTCTTGTTGGCTACAAAAATGCTCATAGCCAGTCCACTATACACACAAAGCCAAAGCCCAAGAACTTGAATTGAGGTGGGACAATGAGAAAGGTGTCGGAAAGTAATCCAATCTTTTGGGTGCAGATCAAACAATTTGATATAAGCTGATGAAAGACAAGCACCTGAAACCCAGTTCCTGAAATAGATCTGCACTTCTCCAAAGACTTGAACTGGTAGTCCAGCAATTTACAAGGTGTTGTTTTTACATGTCAGTGTTTTTGCTCAGAAGCTTTTTTCTGTTTTTCAATTCCATGGGAAGAACTCATGCTCGTTCCAAGCAGCGCTGCATACACCAAGAAAAAAGGTATGGAAACATCAGGCAACAAATTCAGTAAATCTCATGCAAAGTTACCAGCATTCATGGACACTGATGCAGATCATTACCCCATGTGAAGAACTCCCCATCTCAGGAAATCTTCAAATTCACTATCAGGAAATAACGAGTGTAAAACTGAAACAGATCTTGCCTCTTGCTCTTTACTAATGGATAGATCTTCATGCACAAACATTGTTAAAAAGCATACCCGGGGAGTTGGCAGCTTTGGGTTCCTTGGTCTCTGATGTTCATCACTATCTGCTGCACTTTGTTGTCTGGTCATTGGCACCCCAGGTTCTGGTGCCTTGAGCTTTTTTTTGGTAGATTTTGGTATGGTAACCGTGGCAGCAGCAGCAGAAGAAAGCCGGTGCTTGGGAGGAGTCGACAATGCATTACTGACCTCTGCAAGCTTGTGATGTGCATGACTGACACTACTTAATGTGTTGCCCTCAGGCAGCAACCGTGGAACACTTCTCGGAGGTGAATCTGCCTCAGGAGCATCCTCTCTTAATTCCAAAAGCTTCCTCTTTTTGGTCAATTTCTTTCCTTTAACATTGGGGCTGCTCTCATATTTCTGTTGTTTTGCAAATTGACCACCCTGGAACAAAAAAAGCCACGGGAACCAAATGTTTATCACAACCATGTCCACTCCCAAGCTCTCTTCAAGAAGATGGAACTTTCTTAAGCTTCTCAGGACTTTTCCCACTGTGCTGAACAAAGAGTGAACCTTTGTGTAAGAGCAGTGTGCAAGTATTCAATAGCTCCCTTACCTCATCCTTCCCAGAACCTGTCCATGGCCCCCACACACCATCTTTCCAAGTTAAGGATGGCCTCACATTCCATGTCTTGACAACTGCTGTGTCATCTTCACCTGCAGATACACAAAACCACCTTCTAAGCTCATCATCACACAGAATGGAAACTCACACAAAGAACACAGAAAAGATGTACTACTCAAGATTTAGATAACTCCTGAAGTAGAGTCAGCAGGTCTCGTTTGGATGCGAGGATTGACAACAGATTCAGGGTCAAAGCTTTGTGACTCGATGCTCAACTAATGAGAAACTGACAGTATCTCCCTCAATAATAGGGAATACTATCTGTTACAACAACACAAACATCCTGACAAAACAAGTCTTGCGATCATCTCAACATCCATCAAGAAGTTCAAAAGATGTTCAACCCTGGTTTACAACACTTTCTGCAAACCTGGAAAGTAAAGGGTGATCTTGTTTTCGTCCATGTCTTTGACATCCTTCACAACTCCTTCCCACCACCTGGAGTCATTCAGTTGCCAATCCATCATTTGATCCTCTTACAAAACTCTTTGACATGTTTCCAATTTTTTGGTCTAAATCAGAAATTCTCTCAAGGAAAACTTTTGTCCTCAGAAAAGAATCAACAATGCATGTTCCTTTTTCTTTCCATGGCTTGTTCTCTGGAAATCAACTGATGCTGGAGAGATTCTGGTCAAAATCACATTACTGGTGGTTCCTTCACAAGGGACAAGAGGTGACATCCTTACCCATCCTGGAGGAAGGCATCTACATGATCTCCAACAGACCAAATTTGAGAACCCAGAGCTACACGGCGGCGTGCCCTTGAGCCCCCATCCTTGATGAACACAAAAGGATGCACTGGACGCATCCGCCGCAGTATGCCATTCCCTACAACTGAATCCTTCAGAGGAAACCATTCCTTCAGATTAGAGCTTCCTGCAAGAATGCATAGAAAGAAACCAGATTACACATGATGATAATATACCTTGAAGAACCCTTTATATATTCATTTTTGCAATGTAAAAGCAACCAACTGTGACAGACTATCCACACATCAAAACAGCTACTAGACAAAGAAATGAAAACATCTTAGCTCCAGCTACCACATGACAGACAAGATTTAGGTTACAAGATTGAGAGCAGTGACAAAAAACACTGAGGAGGGAAAGAGAGAGAGAGAGAGAGAGAGAGAGAGAGATGACCATCGTCTGTAAGGAGTTCATCATAAACCACCAACGCTTCTGTTTTAGTTAATGTAAGAACCTTTGCAGAAAACCATCCACCACGCAAACCTTCCTCCTCAGACATGACCTGCATGTGTGCCATACATATAAAACCACTGGTGAAGCAGCATCAACCATGTACCCCTAGAAACTTAAAGAATACCAAGGCAACAAGAAGGGTAAGAAACCTCCATCTTGTTGTGCATGTAGGGGGAGAGAGGAGAGAGAGGTCTGTGGTGAGAATGCAAAACTCCAGAAACAGCTCTGACCTCCACAACTGATCCCTCGCTGATAACTTCAGGGGTGTTGTTCCTTGTTACAAGCTCCCTGAGGTCTGGGCTCTGAGTTGTGGCAACACCAGCTAACTGCAGTGCAGCATACCTTGGAGTCATTTCTGGCATTGCAGTCATCTTCTTCTTCTGCTTCTTAGCAGCAGCAGCAGCAGCAGCATTTTTCTTTGATTGACTCTTTCCCACATCTCCTGCCTTCTTGCCCTGCTCAACTGCCTTCCCCTTGATGAACACCTCTCTCTTAGATGATGAGGATGATGATACATTCTTTTCCTTCTTTTTCTTTGGTGTTGTCCTTGGTGAGCTTCCAGAACAATGAAGTGCTTGCTTGTTATCCTTCATCTTCTTTGGCGTTGTTGTTACTGGTGAGCTTCTGGTATGCAGTGCTTGCTTATCCTTCATTTTCTTTGGCATTGTTACTGGTGAGCTTCCAGTATGATGAAGTCCTTCCTTGCCTTTCAATTTCTTCAGTGGTGTTGTTCCTGGTGAGCTTTGAGTCCAGAGTGCTTGCTTTTTGGGTGTCTTCTTTCCAGAAAAGATTTCACCAACCCCTCGAGACTTTGCGAGCTTTGTTTTCTTGTGAGATTGGTTTTTTCTCCCTTTGGGATTGGCATCTCCCTCCATCTCTGCTACTTTTCTCTTCCAATAATTTGCCATTCTGGTTGCCTGCTTTAGTGGATTTCCTATGGCCATCACAGCTCCCTGCGTGGCCGCTTGTGCTGCAAATCCAGCTGCTTGAACCACAGATTCTAGTGCCTCCACATTTTGGCGAATTTCTATTATTGCTCTATTTGTGTTCTGTTGAGGATGCTCATTGCTTGTTGCTTGGGCAGCCCTGAATGGAAGACTCTGGGATGGTGCCACTACATTGGAAGAAGCTGCTCCAATTGCTCTCGCAGCTTCAACAGCAGCTTTTGCAACAGAGGCAGCAGCTGCCACAGTTGCTGCTAAAGAAGCAATTTGAACCTCACGTGCAGCTCCCAAGTCTGAAGGGTGCTGTGAGTGAATGCGTGCCCATACAAGCTGGCTCTGTGCAAGAACAGCTGTTGCAGTTGCCATTGTTTCTTGTGCATGAATTTGTGCCTGCTCAAGGTGCTTGTCGGTATCCACATGCAGCTGATGCTCATCAACCACCTGCTGAGGACCATGCTGAAAACCCCCTGACAGCAGAACCTCCTCCCTTGCAGCCACTGAATCACCGTACGTTGTGACAGCAGTAATCAAGTCGGTAGGTGCCACCATTGAGATAACTGGCAAATCATCCACAACAAGCTCAGATGTTGTAACAACTGGTTGTCCAAGTGTAAGCTTGGTGTTACAAGCACTTTCCGATTTCCTCTGTTTGATCTCCCAAGAATCTAGCCCCCCTTCAGAATCACTTTGTTCTTCTCCACCAGCTGCATTCACTTGTAAGGCTCCTCCTCCTGTCATGGCTGAGAACCAAAATGGAGTCATCATTCACCTGGTGCAAATGTTTTGAGCAATCCTGTAGAATCCCAAACAACAACAGACCTCCAAGCTGGTGTAGTCTCTCAAGGATAGAATGCAAGGACTCTGAAACCCTGAAGCCAGAGAACATACCTTCAGTGAATAGAGCCATCGCTTCCTTGCTACCTTGATCACTTGTGGTTGTTGCTATAGTCTTCTGGCTTGTATCCATGGGCAGCAAAGCAATGCCATCATCTTCTGCAGCAGCAGCAACAGCAGCAGCTCTGTCATCGTCCTCCTCCTCCACTTCACAAGTGGCTGCCATAATAATAGCATCATCATCCTCATGCACTGGTTTTTTTTCTTCTCCTTTGAGAAGACCAACTCCATCCTTTGTCTCTATGACTCCTTCAGATGGTGGTGGTGCACCTGGAGAAGCTGCTGCTTCACCACCCAACAAAGCTTCTTCTTCACTGCCTGTACGTGGTTCTATTTCAGTCACATTGGCACAGTCTTCAAGCTGCTCTCTTCCAACCTCTTGGAGATGATGATCTCTACTCAGCATCGCAGCAACTCCACATCTGTTGTGCATTGGTGCATCATCAAGATTCTTTTCTTGTGCATCAGTTGCTTCGACACCTGATGAAGCTTTTTCATATGGGTGCTCGCGTGACTCTTGTACAGACACTGTCTGCGGCTGCTGCTGCAGGTTTATGTCGCCCTCCTCCTCCAAAGCCAGTTCCACTGAACCTACTGCAGTGGCAACATGAGTGTCTTCTTCTTCCTTGACCTCTATCATGAGCCCATCAAAAGCAGTTCCCTCTACTGCTGCTGACTCCATGTTACATGCTTCCCTCTCTTGTACTGGAGATTGCAGATCTTCCACTGAGAACTCATGCTCAACCACAATGTCTTCATCATCATAGGTATCTGTTCCTTCACGACCCTGCAAGTCTCCAGCCATTGATGATGATGAGCAGACACAAATCCCCAACAATCCAAACCTCCACAACCTCCAGCTTCTTCTTCTTCTTCTACTCTTCTTCTTCCGCAAGCTCTAAACTCCTCACTCCTCCTCCGTTCTCAAACAGCCAAGACACATTCAACCGACTGTTCCCCTGTTGCGGTTCTGACTTCCACCCACTTCTCATCACCATCTTCTTCTTTCCATCAAATCTCTAGCTCACTAATCACAACTGCTGCTCAGCAACAGAAGATCTCTACACACACAAAAACCTCTCTTCTACATACTGCATAACAAGCCCCGGCTCCTCTACACTCTCCCCATTGCTCAAGGACACACCCAAGCTTCAGCTGAAGAAAAAAAGGAATTTGGTATTGTTTGGTTTTTTAAAAAAAAACCAAAAGAGATAGATGCTGGGCCGCTGGTGAATTTTCTGTTGAATCCCAATCATCTGCAATCGAGTCGAAGACGAAGGCGGAAGATTTGGAAGCAGCTCGCGAGCTTGCACGCCGGCTGCTGCACCCGCAGCGAGCGATCGTCTTGTGTGTGTGTGTACACGAAGATGGTCGCCGCTCGGGTCGTCTGCTCCGATCGAGGTGATGACATCTGAGGGGCAGAGCCGCAGATCGGGACTTGGAGCCCGTGTTTCAGGATCTCGGTTATCGCGGTATCCGAGGCAGTGGGGGGTCATCCCATTAGTGTACATAGCCAAATTTGGCGACATTCAAAATATGAAAGTAGAAAATCTTAAGTACCCTTTCATATTGTAGGCAATTGTGGCGATTTTTTTTTCCTTTAAAAAAAACTTGGAATTTGTGACAGAATATTATTTTTCAAAATATTTTTTGCAAAATGGTGAAAATTTGCCAAATAAATCACTGATCCAAGTTTCATTTTGGAATTTTTAAAAAAAAAAAATTCTGTCAAAGATTCTCTGTTCTTTAAATAAATAAATAAATAAATATATACAACTGCCTACCAACATTTATGGGTGGTTAATTTTTATTTTTATTTTTCTAATTTCATATTTTGAATATTGTTGAATTTGGTTAAATATTGTTTTGGATGATCACTTGAGCAACATCACAAAATTGAAAAAATAAAAATAAAAATTATACCATGTCAACAACCACAAGCAGTGCTTTTTTACAAACAAATTTTGCTGTTTTCTCAACAAAATGATTTTGGAAAGTCTTGAATTTTTATTTTTTTTGGGAGAGTAAATTTGACTACTTTTGTTAATGTTTCAGGAAAAAAAATTATATCACAAAATTCAAAGTTTAAAATTAAATTAAAAATATTAATTAAAGAGAGAAAAAAAAAAAAAAAAAAACCAAAAAAAAAAAAAAAAAAAAAAAAAAACCCCTAACAAGAAGGATCCCAAATACACATGAGGTGGCAAATTCACACTAGATTGAGTTTCAAACAAAGTAAAACAAACATTCAAATACCCCCCTTGTTATGGGCATAATGATGACAAACAATAATAGAACATGCCTAATCATAATCCCCACAACATAAGAAAACATGAACAAGGACACAAAGCACACTATAAATAATAAGAATAATAAATAATTAATTAATTAATAGAACCATTTGATATTATTGTATTGACAATATGGAAAAATTGGAACATGAAACAAGGTTAATAAGATTATGTTGCAAGGTTTTTTTTTGTCCTATTGGTCTTGGTCATACTTATAATAATATGTTGTACTATATCTATCCTATATGTATTTATGGGTTAAGTCATGCAAGTGTTTATACAAGTTTACTTAAAAGCCCAACATCTAATTAATTTTACTCAGTAAATTCTTAAATACAAAATTATGGATGAAAATTGGAAGATGGTTAATGAATTGCATCCAATATTGATTAAAAAAATGAATGAATAACTAACTAAACTACATGAACTATTACTAAAAAACTACATGTATCTTATGTTCAATCTTGTGAACAATAAATGTCATTGGTGATAGTTTTTAAAACCTTCAAACACCAAATCACTAAATGTGTTATTATATAGCCTATTAGAAACAACCTTTTTTTTTATTGTGTGAAATTTCACATTGTTGCAAAAATATTGAAAATTTGTGTCACAAATTCAATGAAGTTTTGAAAAAAACAAAAGAAGCCAAAAATAGGATATAAAAAAATCAAACAAATCTTTTAAAATTGTCAAATTTCTTATATACATGGTTCAAGTAGGTAATATATAAGGATGTTTTAAAAAATCCTTTCGTATTTTTAATAGCCAAATTTGGCTAAACTAGCTTGTGAATGATCACCACCTTGGTTTTATCACACACACACACACACACAAAATGAAAAAAAAGAGTTTAGAACTTAGAACCTCATACTATTATGTATTATATGCACGTATCCTATGAAACAACCCATATGGCATCTCTTGGAGCATTTGTCGTGGAG
>Ga0209611_10013323_pt1 | contig 11310 bp, 11 predicted proteins | sample S1TSphgellanicum_3_FD_187693 | JGI IMG/M metagenome (GOLD analysis project Ga0209611, IMG submission 187693) | Host-associated microbial communities from peat moss isolated from Minnesota, USA - S1T2_Fc - Sphagnum magellanicum MG (SPAdes) (version 2) | ecosystem: Host-associated > Plants > Peat...
TCGCCAAGATCGCCTCCGACCTCAACAAGCCCGACGGCATGTGCCGCATCGGCGCCGACAATGTGCACGAGATCTTGGATCCGCTGCCCGTCGAGAAGCTGTTCGGCGTCGGCCAAAAATCCCTGCCCGGCGTGCATGCGGCCGGCATCCGCACCTTCGGCGATTTGCGCCGCGCGAACGAGGCGACGCTGTGGCGCGCCTTCGGCAAGCATGGCAAGACCATGCGCGACCGCGCCGCGGGCATCGACGATCGCGCCGTCGAACCCGAGCGCGAAGAGAAATCGATCAGTGCCGAAGAGACCTTCGCCACCGACCTGCGCGGCGCGGCGCTGCTCACGGTGCAGCTGCTGCACTTGGCCGACCGGACGGCCGCTCGCCTGCGCGCGCACGAACTCACCGCCGGGCGCGTCAGCGTCAAGATCCGCCGCGCCGATTTCACCACGTACACGCGCCAGCGTGCCGTGGCGCCGCCCACCCAGGACACCGCGGTGATAGCGGCCGCGGCACGGCGCCTGCTCGAGGGCTGGCTCGCCGAACAGCCGAATGCCGCAGTGCGATTGCTCGGCGTGGGCGTCGGCGACCTGCAAATCCTGCACCAGGCCGACCTGTTCGCACCCGCGTCCGCCGCGCCCCCCAAGGGCTCGCGGCTCGACACCGCCATCGACGATATTCGCGACCGCTTCGGCACCGGCATGCTGACCCGCGCCAGCCTGCTGCCGCCGAGTGAGCCGCCGACTGCAGGCGAGTGAACCGCCGCGCCCGGCATCTCACCGCTGTGGCGCAGGTATGAGCGCAAAATTGGTATTCTAAGGGCGCCATGTACCTCAGTTTCTTCGGCCTGACCGAAAAGCCGTTCGCGATCACGCCCGACCCGCGCTATTTGTACTTGAGCGAGCGGCACGCCGAGGCGCTCGCGCATTTGCTCTACGGCATCAACGAGTCCGGCGGCTTCATCCAGCTCACCGGCGAAGTCGGCACCGGCAAGACCACGGTGGTCCGCACGCTCCTGTCGCGCGTGCCGCACCACGCCGATGTGGCCGTGATCTTGAATCCGCGCGTCACGCCGGTCGAGTTCCTGCTCACCATCTGCGAGGAACTCGGCCTCGAGATCCGCGACGCCGACCGCGACAGCGTCAAGAGCATGGTCGATGCGCTCAATCGCAGGCTGCTCGAAGCGCACGCCGAAGGCCGGCGCATCATCGTCATCGTCGATGAAGCGCAAAACCTCTCCACCGATGTCCTGGAACAGGTCCGCCTGCTGACCAACCTCGAAACCCCCACGCAAAAACTGCTGCAGATCATTCTGATCGGCCAGCCGGAATTGCGCGCGCTGCTCGACCGCACCGAACTGCGCCAGCTCGCGCAGCGCATCACCGGCCGCTACCATCTGGAACCGCTGTCGCGCGCGGAAACACAAGGCTACGTGCGCCACCGGCTGCGCGTCGCCGGCGCCGGCAGCGAGATCTTCACCCCCGGCGCGCTCAGCGAAGTACACCGCGTGTCGCAGGGAATCCCGCGCGTCATCAATGTCAGCTGCGACCGCGCACTGCTCGGCGCCTACACCCAGGAGACGCGCAAAGTGACCGCTGACCTGGTACGCCGCGCGGCCGGCGAAGTGTACGGCCGCCGCTTCGTCCCCTCATGGCTGAGCTGGATCGCGGGCACGTTGACCATGTTCGGCATCGTCGTCGTCGCCTTCGCCGGCTGGCACCTATTGCAGCGGGATGGCATCACCAAGATCGTCGACTGGCATGCCATGACCGGGCTACTGCATACCACCTCCCGTGCAGCGCCCGCGGCCGTGACGGCCGGCATGACCGCGGGCGCCGCGTCCGGAACCGTGCCCGGCGATGCTCTGAACGCGGGCACTGTGGCCGCAGGCACTTTGACGGCGACGACGTCGGCCGCCACGGCGCCGCCGAACACCGACGCAACGTCCGCAGGCGCGACGACCTATGGCGCGACGCCCGCTGGCTCCGCCGCCGCGGGCACATCGCCGTCCCCCGCCGCCGCGCAGCCCGTCTCCATCAACGCCCTGCTCGCCGCCAATAGCGCCAACACCGGCGATGCGGCCGCGTTCCGCCGCCTGCTGTCGCTGTGGGGAACCGCGATGTCGAATGACAACGATCCCTGCGGCCAGGCGGCCAAGGCGGGACTTTCGTGTCTCGAGCAGCGAGGTTCCTGGGCGCAGGTGAGGGCCCTGAATCGTCCCGCCATCCTGACCTTGACGGACGATCACGGGCAGCGGCACCGCGTGGTGCTGTCCGCGCTCGACGATCGCGTGGCGACGCTCGACCTGGGTGAACACAATGCGCGCGTGCCCTTGGATGAGGTCTCACGCGACTGGTTCGGCGAGTTCACCGTGGTGTGGAAGCCGAAGACGCCGCGCACGCGCCCCTTGTCGCTCGGCATGCAGGGAGACGAAGTCCGTTGGCTCCGGCGCAGCCTGAATGCCCTGCACGGCGGCGCATCGGATCCGGAACACGCCGACGTCTACGATGAGGAATTGGCGATCGCCGTGCAGAACTTCCAGCGCGAGCATCGCCTCAACGTCGACGGCATCGCGGGCGTGCAGACTCAAGTCGTGCTCGATACCGCGCTGGCCGAACCCGGTTCGCCCCTGTTGCTGCCCAATCCCACCCGCGGGGGCTGAGCCCACCCGCGGGGGCTGAGCCGACTCGCGGGGGCTAGGCCGACCCGCCAGGTCTGCGCCTACCTACCGCAAGGGCTAGGTCCACCTGCGGGAGCCACGCCGCCCCGGCTCAGTTAGAATCTACGAATGTCCTTCATTCTCGATGCCCTGAAGAAATCCGAACTCGAACGGCAGCGCCAAAGCGTGCCGGGCCTGATGGACACGCGCCTGTCCGCTCGGCACGGCCGACTGCCGGCGTGGGCCCTTGTCCTCGGGGCGTTGCTCGGGATCAATTTGATCGTGCTGATCGTGGTGTTGACCCGCGGCGGCAAGCCGGCCGCCGTCACCGCCACGCCGCAGCCGCCGGCGGCGATGGCCACTGCGCCCGCCACTCCCGATCATTTCAGTCCTCTCGATGCCGCGCCCGAGTACGCGCCGGAGATTCCGGTGGCCGCCGAGAATCCGCCGCCGGCGCCCGCGGCGCCCGCCCGCAACGCGACGCTCAGCGTCACGGGGACCGCGGGCACGGCGCATGGCTTTCGCCGCCCGGATCCGGTGCTGACCGAGGAGCAAAGTCGCGAGGAAGCCCGGGAGGACGCGCGCGAGGACAACGGCGAAGTCCTACCCTCGATCAGTGAAATCAATCTGACCGGCGCACAGGCCCTGCCCGAACTGCATCTCGACGTGCATGTGTACGCGACCAGGCCGGCGGAGCGCTTCGTATACATCAACATGCGCAAGTATCGCGAAGGCGCGATCTTGCAGGAAGGCCCGACCGTCGAGCGCATCCGCCGCGACGGCGTGGTGCTCGACTATCAGGGGCTGCGCTTCGTGTTGCCCCGGCAGCCTTAAAATATGCGCAAGATCCTCTCGCTGACCATGAGCGGCCTGGTGACCGTGTTGCCGCTGGCGCTGACGGTGTACGTCATTTGGTTTACGGTGAACACCGTCGAGGGCTGGCTGCGCCGGGCGCTGCTTGCGTTGCACATTCTGCGCCCGGAACAGTACTGGCCGGGACTCGGGCTGCTCACCGGCTTCTTGTTGCTGCTGGTGGTCGGCGGCCTGGTGAACGCCTACGCGGGCAAGATCCTGCTCAAGTATTGGGATGACCTGGTGGGGCGCATTCCCTTGGTCAAGACCTTGTACGGCGGGTTTCGCGACGTGCTGAGCTTACTGCCCTCCGGCAGCGGCGAGCGCCGCGATTTACAGCGTGTAGTGCTCGCCCGCTTCGCCGACGTGCACGCCATCGGCTTCGTCACCCGCGAAGACGTCCCGCCGGTGCTGAATGCGCACGGCGGCCAGGACTGGGTGACGGTGTATTTTCCCATGAGCTATGCGTTCGGCGGCTATACCATTTATCTGCCGCGCGACCGCGTGCAGCCGCTCGACATTTCGGTCGAGGATGCCATGCGGCTGGCGATCACGGCCGGCCTCACGGCCGCCGGCAGCCGCGCCCACAGCTAGGAGGCTGTCCTACCCCTATGCGCGTACTGCGGCCGCTCCACAGTGGACGGTTAATGAGCGCCCGCGGTCTGCTGCTCGCGCTGCTCGGCCTGCTCGTCCTCGGTGGGGCGGCCGCCCCGCCGGCCTGCGCCGCGCGTTCCAACCGCAACGCCAAGGAAGACAAATTCCGCGCCTGGCGCGATAGCGCCACTCACGCGCTGATCGCCCGCGCCGACGCCAATTCGCTCGCCACCGCGGCGGCGCTCAGTTTCGTAGGCGCGGGGGTCAGCGCCGGACCCGGCACGGACGCGAAGGCGGACCCCGTGAAGCTGACGCTCGCGAAAAGCGAGCCTGCCGCACCTGCCGCGCCTGCCGCGCCTGCCGCGCCTGCCGCGCCTGCCGCGCTCGAGCTAGCCGCCCGCGCGAGCGAGCTAGCACCGCAGAACCCGGTGATCGGCTGGCTGCATCTGCGCCTCTGCGCGGATACGCCGGCCTGCGACATTCGCGATGTCGCGACCGTGATGCGCTGGGTGGATGCCGATAACGGCGCCGCCTGGCTGCCCACGCTCGCGGCCGCACAAAAAGACAAGGACGCCACCGAAGTCGACCGGGTACTCGCCGACATGGCCCGCGGCAAACGCTTCGACCTGTATTACAACCGCGTCGTGGTGCTGATGTTCGACGCGCTGGCGCGCGCGCGCAAGGATCTGCCGGGCGGGTATTTGGCCTCGGATGCCGGCCGTTTCGCGGCTGTCGGCGGCATCGCGAGCGCGGAGATCATCCCGCCCTTGTCGCCGCTGATCGACGCCTGCCGCGAGCCGGCCGAGGCCGCCGACCGGCGCGATCAGTGCCTGAAAGTCTCCAAGACCCTGCAGCGGGGCGACACCATCATCGCGCAGCTGGCCGGCTTCAGCATCGAGCGGCGACTCGTCGCGCCCGACAGCAAGGAGGCGCGCATCATCGGCGAGCGCCGGCATGTGCTCGAATGGCGCGTGGCCGAGGCCGCGAAATTCGACGAACCGCTGCTGCCGTGGCTCAAGAACGCCGGCGCGCGGACGCGGGTCGCACAGATGCGGGCGCTGCCGCGCGAAGAAGACGTTTGCATCGCGATATTGAAACAGCACAAGATGGCCATCGAACCGCCAGAGGAGCACCCATGATCGACCTGTATTATTGGCCGACGCCGAACGGCCACAAGATCACGATTTTCCTCGAAGAAACCGCCATGCCGTACACCATCATTCCGGTGGACATCGGCAAGGGCGAGCAATTTCAGCCGAATTTTCTGGCGATTTCGCCGAATAACCGCATGCCGGCCATCGTCGATCACGCGCCGATGGAGCGCGGCGAGCCCATCTCGGTGTTCGAGTCCGGCGCGATTCTCTTGTACCTGGCGGAGAAGAGCGAGAAGTTCCTGCCGCTCGATTTGCGCGGCCGCACCGAAGTCCTCGAGTGGCTGTTCTGGCAGATGGGCGGACTCGGGCCCATGCTCGGCCAAAACCATCACTTCTCGCGCTATGCGCCGGAGCGGATCCCCTACGCCATCGACCGCTACGTGCGCGAAACCAAGCGCCTCTACGGCGTCTTGAACACCCGCCTCGCCGAGCGCGAATTCCTCGCCGGCGCCTATTCCATCGCCGACATGGCGGCCTATCCCTGGGTCGTGCCGCACGAAGCTCAAGGCCAGAATCTCGCCGACTTTCCGCACGTGAGACGCTGGTTCGAGGCCATCAAGAGCCGGCCCGCGACGATCCGCGCCTACGAGCGCGGCGCCGCCGTCAGCGACCCGGCCCAAGCCGGAACGATGACCGAGGAAGCGCGGAAAATTCTGTTCGGCCAGTCGGCGCAGACGGCACAGCCGGGCGGCAAAACCTGAATCATGCCGCGGGTTTGCCGCCCGCGCGCGCCCTGAAGCAATAGCGCTGATGCTCATCGACGATCCCCACGGCCTGCATGAACGCATAGCAAATCGTGGTGCCGACGAAGCAAAATCCGCGCCGCTTCAAGTCCTTGCTCATCGCATCGCTCACCTCGGTCGAGGGCACGATATCGCCCAAGGTCAGCGGCCGGCGCCGCAGCACCTTGCCCCCACTGAATTGCCAGATGTAGGAGTCGAACGACCCGAATGACTCCCGGACCTTAAGGTACGCCGCGGCGTTCGTAATGAAGGCCTCGACTTTCAGACGGTTTCTGACGATGCCGGGATCCCGCAGCAATCGCCGCCGCTTCGCGGCGTCGTAGCGCAGCATTTTTTCCGCGTCGAAATCATCGAAGGCCGCGCGGTAGTTCGCGCGCTTGCGCAGGATGGTGAGCCAGCTCAAGCCCGCCTGCGCGCCCTCCAGGCACAGCATTTCGAAGAGCTTGCGGTCGGCGTGCACGGGCACCCCCCACTCCTCGTCATGATAGGCAAGGTAGAGTGGGTCCACCGTACACCACGCGCAGCGCCGCTTACCGTCGGCATGTCGCTGCGCGCCGAGGGTGCGCCGATCCACGCCGCTCGCCACCGTCCCTAGCCTAGCCGTGCAAGCGCACGGCGTGCCGATCCTTGTAGACGAGTTCAATGCGTTCGACACCGCGCGTTCGGCGCGCGGTGCTGCGGATTTCGTGCATCAGCTTCAAGAGTACCCGGGTGCCCACATCGGGGGTGGGGCCCCACGTGGGATCGACCCCTAGGTGCAGTACCGCAAAGCGCTCATGCGCACTGCGCACGAACACCGCGACGCCGATCGGCTTGCCCGTCTCGGAGATTGCGAACAAGGTTTGCACGTCGGCGATATCCCCGACCCGCACCCTAAGTCCCCCGTCCTGCTCATAGATCTCCGGCACTCCATAGGTCTCGATGGACTGCTGGATGCCGTGCCGCACCCGATGTTGATTCACATTGAAGAACAGCAGCTGCTCCAGGGCGACGCGGTGTCTCACTGGTAGCTTCGACGTGATGCCGATGGATGCGGTCAAAGCTCTCCCTTCGATGGGGCGCCGCCCCCTGAATATAATGGTTCGGGTGACAAAGAAAAATGTTGACGCAGTGCAGCAGATGCTGTCTGCCGCTCGAGACGTCCCTATGGTATAGGGTCGTTCGCAAAATGACACTAGCTTAATGTCCTACACCGGCCGTCGTGTCCTATGCAGGCAAGACAATGGCCACCGCCCGGATCGACCTGGCGACCCTCCGGTCAGGCCTACCAGTCAGGCCGATCGGTCAGGCCCCCGCGGTCACGCCCAGCGGTCAGGCCCAGCGGTCAGGCCGCCGTGCTCCGCTTCGCCGCGCCGAGAGCTCCCCGCTCCTGCGTGAGCGCGCCTATCTCGGCCCCGATCCGCAAATCATCCACCGCCCCAAAGGCATGCTTGCGCACCAGCCCGTGCCGATCGATGAGCACGAGGCTCGGCGTACCGCGCATTTTATAGCGATCCATGGTGTGCGGAATGGGACTTCCGGGGTTCGGGTGATCGAGCGCGATCGGAAACTTCAGCCGGTATTCGTGAATGAACGCTTTGAGCACCGCGGCGTTGAACGCATCGTGATGTTCGAAGGTCGCATGCAGTCCGATGACCACCACGTCCTTGGGCTCGAAGGTCTCGTAGATTCTCGCCGCCTGGGGCACCGCCGCCGCGACCGAGTTCGGGCACAGCACCTGGAAGGCCGCGAGCACGACCACGCGGCCGCGCAGGCCCGACAGAAGCAACGGGCAATCGGTATTGAACCAGGTCTGCACGAGCAGCTCCGGCGCATGAACATGGAGGGTGGACAAGCACGAATCCTTGTTATTCGTTCCCCTATTGTGTGCCCAAGTGAGGGAGCAATTTCAAGGTAATTCGTGCGCGCCGCCACGGGCCGCCCGGCTAGCGCGTTAAACGCTCGGCGTGACGGAATTGTCCCGGTCGCGGCGCTTGCGTTCAGCGATCTCTTCGCGATCGACGGCGACGTTGCGCGGTGCCTTGATGCCGATGCGCACTTGCAATCCGTGCACCGCCATGACCGTCACTTCGACATCATCACCGATGCGCAGAGATTCACCCGCGCGGCGAGTCAGTATCAGCATAATGCGAGCTCCGGATGGTTTATCACCTGTCGAACTTTTCATCGATCGAAGGGCCATTTACTCATACCCGTCGCGAGTTTCCAGTGAGCGATGCTTGCGATTGCCTGTAGGATTGGTCTGACGTTCGCTGTTTTTACGGCGCGGGATTACGACTCTGCGGCGGCTTCGTCCGCCTCGATCTCGGCGATCCCGCCCCAGGTGCTCACCGTCGCCTCGTAAATCGCCAATTCGTCCAAGAGTTCTTCGAGCGGCTGGGCCTTGCCCATGGCGAAGCCTTGGCCGTAATCGACTCCAAGGTCCGTCATGCGCACGCGCAGCATATCGGTCTCGACGTATTCGGCGATGGTTTCCATGCACATCACCTTGGCCAATTGCGCGATGGCTTTGATCATCGATTCCGAGCGGGCATTGACGATGGCATCGCGCACGAAGCTACCGTCGATCTTCAGATAATTCACCGACAAATCTTTGAGGTAGGCCAGGGAACTCACGCCGGTGCCGAAATCGTCGAGCGCGAACTGGCAACCGAGATCCTGCAGGCTGCGGATGAATTCTTGCGCCTTGCCGAGATTGCCGATGGTCGCCGTCTCCGTCAGTTCAAAGCACAACGCTCCCGGCGGCAGCTTGCTGCGCTTGATTTGATCGATGACGAACTCGAGGAAGGCATCGTCCTGCAGCGACTGCCCGGAGAGATTGATGGCGAAACGAGCGATTTCCTCGCTCACCGCGCTCGAGTGAGCGCCCAACAATTCACACGCCCGCCGCACCACCCAGCGATCGATGGTCGGCATGAGCTGGTAGCGTTCGGCCGCGGAGAGGAATTTTCCGGGAGCAATGACCTCGCCGCGGTCGCCCAGCATGCGGATCAGCAATTCGAAGCGCGGATTTCCGTAGTTCGCGCGCAGCGGCAGAATCGGCTGCGCGTCCAGGCGAAAGCTGTCGTTGGCGAGCGCTTCGCGCAGCTGGCCGACGACCAGAACGTCGGTGTGCCGCCGCACGATGCTTTGATCGGAATCCTGAAAGATCTCGACGCGGTTGCGGCCGCGGTCCTTGGCCGCCTTGCAGGCGATCTCGGCGGTCGCGAGCGCATGCGCGAGCGGATTGGCCGAGCGGCCGATCGCGGCAACCCCGAGACACACCGACACTTCGAAGGACCCCTGGCCGGCGCGCGGCACGATGGCCGCCGCCGCCGCGCGAATTTTCTCCGCCACCGCGGCGGCGGCGTCAATGGTGGAATTCGGGATCAGCGCGGCGAGCCGATCGCCGGAAATGCGCGCCGACAGCGCGCCCGCCGGCAACTCGCGAGCCGTCCCTTCGGCCACGCTGACGATCACCTCGTCGCCGACATGCATGCCGAAGGTTTCATTGATCACATGCAGCCGGTCGATGTCCAAGTACAGAATGATGTGCGTGTCGCCGGTGGCCGGCGCCGCGATGAGCGCCTTCGCCTGGCGTTCGAAGGCATGCCGCGTCATGAGCCCCGTACCGCTGTCGTACTGCGCCTGGATGATGCTGGTCGCCCGCTTCGCGAGCACCTCGGCGATGCGCGTTTGGTGCGTATCGAAGCTCGGCGCGCTCGGCGGATTGAACAACGCGAGCACGCCCATGACGCGTTCCGACGGGTGGCGGATCGGACACGCCAGGATCTTGTACGGCGCGGCGACCTCGATGGCGCTCTTGGAGATATGATTGACGACGATGTTGCGCTGCTGCAGCTGCATCCACGCCATCAAGTGGCCCTGAGCGCGTTCGAGCGACTGCGGCGACATCGGGTTGCCGCTGCGCGTCAGCGACAGCGAGATCTTCTTGTCGGGCACCCAGAGCGCCGCGAGCGCGCAGCCGATCCGCTCGAGCCCGGTTTTCAAAATGAGCTCGAACTCATCCGTGTCGCTCGCCGCCGAGGTTTGATGCGAGGATATCTCGAGCAATAGGTCGAGATCGCGCTCGCGCACGTTCAAGGCACGCTCGCGCGTGCCGAGCGACAGGCGGAGCGCCATTTCCCGCCGCAAGCATTCGAGCGCCGGCTGTACCAATTGGCGCACGGTCTGCAAGGGACGCGCCGCGGTTTGACTGCCGGAGAGGCGCGCGATCAGGCTCACGACGCCGAGCAATTCGATGTGCTCGCCGCGCACGGCGAAGGAATAGACCGCGCTATCGGCGTTCAGCGTGCGCATGATGCCGGGAAAGTCCGCAGGATCGGCGAGCGCGTTCGCGATCGACTCTTTGATGACGTCGAGGTCGTCGGCCAGATCCCACTCATCCGAGGCCCATACCAGGTTCGCGAATCCGTCGTGCAGCACGGTGCCGCGCAAACTCGGCATGAGCACGCGGAGCAATCGGCCATACGGAGCGAACGAGGCGTCCGCGGAGGCGCCGCTCGCGGCGGCGGTCGTATTGGTATCCAGCACTGCTGCCAGCCTAGCGTTGGGTGATTTCGGGCTCACGGATCAATGTGCGTTAATGGTGCGTAGGCGGCATTGACGAGAGTCGCAAATCAACAGGAGAGTCGCGCGAATCACCCGGCCAACCCCTTGGCCTCCCGCCGCGACTTGACAATATCTCCGGACCTTGTGATGCCTTTCTCAGCCCCCCGCCCGCGTACCGCGCGCCAGCAAGCTCAAGAGATGGCGCCCGCCGGGAATCTGCACTACGCGAAACACCCGGCGCCAAAAGCGCCGCGCATTCGGCTCGAACTCCGCGAGCGGCAATGAGTCGTACAGATGAGGTTTCGGCTCATGCACTATTGCGCTCGTGGTCTCGAAGCGCTCAGTCGCAACGGACGACGTCACGCAGAACGACACCGAGTTCGCTCCCCAATCGATCTCGAGGTCGCTCACCGTGCCACTCTTCAAAGTCTCACCCGCGTCCGCGCCGCCCCCTTTGAGGTACACATCGATACCGCACGGCCCGCTCTGCGTCAGGCGCCAGGCGCCATTCCCCAGATCCAAGGCCGCGAAGGGCCCGGTTAATCGTCGTCGCCTGTTTGGTTCCATCGACGCATTGTATAGAGTGCGGCTAGCCATGAACCGTCTGAAACCCAAGAAGAGACGAGTCGCACTCGCGCGGCTCGCCGGTGCGCCGATTTTCGCCCGTGCGCTGCCTTCCGCGCTTTGCGCCGGTGTGCTCCTTTGCCTAGGGATAACGGCGGCCAGCCTCGCGTCAGGCGCTGAAATACCCGCCTCCGTCACCCAA
>Ga0209611_10013324_pt1 | contig 11310 bp, 10 predicted proteins | sample S1TSphgellanicum_3_FD_187693 | JGI IMG/M metagenome (GOLD analysis project Ga0209611, IMG submission 187693) | Host-associated microbial communities from peat moss isolated from Minnesota, USA - S1T2_Fc - Sphagnum magellanicum MG (SPAdes) (version 2) | ecosystem: Host-associated > Plants > Peat...
CTTGATACACAATCATATGAGCGGGCCTTTGTCTCCTCTCATCGGCAACTTAGCGCAACTGGAAGACCTGGAAATCTCAACCAACGAATTCAGTGGGCCGTTGCCTTCCACCCTTGGCAAGCTCAGCAAACTTAGTGTTCTCGATCTCTCCAACAACAAGTTCTCAGGCTCCATGCCCGCATCGATTGGCGACATTGTCAATTTGGGTGATCTCAATCTTGCAAACAACAGGCTCACAGGTATCATTCCACCCATGTGGAACACGCAACTGGCGAATCTAGATGCCATAAGCTTAAATCGCAATTTCTTGTCTGGCCCCATCCCCTATGGCGGTCCCTTCTTATATAATGGTGTTGACACCTTCAGACCGGGCAACCCTGGGCTCTGTGATGATCCCCTCCCTCCTTGCAAAACCAAGCACAAGCTCTGACCTTGCTAGAATTTGTGTGTTATCAAGGGCACCATCCCTGGACTGGGGATTGTTCACACAAAACTCATGATGTTTTCAATAATTATGGTAAATTGTGTTTTCAATACTGTAGAAACCCTCTCTGGAACCCAACCTTTTTTTTTTGGACTAAACTTAGCGAATTGGGTTTTTTTATTTTTATTTTTTAGAATTTTGGCAAAGTTCGTTTTCTAGTTGCCAAATTTTTACAGTTATTTTTTTGTGAAATGTTGCCAGATTTCTCTATTGGGTTCTAGCATAGAGCCAAAAATGTGAAGGAACCTTAACCTTTTTTACTTTAATGTTATCCTGTTTATCACGTAATTTGGCTAAAATTGTATTATGGATGACTACCATTTCAGCGACATCACAAATATGAAACACAAAAGCTCTGCTGGAACCCTATCAAGGACACAAAGATAGTAGTAGCTGTGGACATGACTTGGGAACTGAGTCAAGGCAGCCCGCCTTGCAATTGATTTCTGATTTCTGGATTTCAAAATTATGCAGATTTGTATATTGATTTTTCTTTCTTTTGTTTGGCATTAAATGAAACTCTATGTATTGGTTATTAAACTTGACAACAATGGTGTTCATAAAAATATAATAGAAAATCGTGATAGGCTGCAGTTACTAGTCCACCTTGGGACAATTACCATACTTGAAGTTGAAAATTAAATTACTTTTACATGCATTTATGTGAAGGATTGGGAACAAGCTGTAGAGTTAAAGTTTCCTTGAATAGATGGGCAGTTCTTGAGATTATTAATTGCGGGTATGCTTGTTGCTATTTTTTCCACACTTCATAGGAATTTAATACCACCTTCATGAAGATGTAACATGGTACAATTGCACATAATTTAAAATACTTTGCCTCCAACTAAAATTCGATGTTCGAAATTGGGTTAAGTGAAGACTAAGGTTCCTAAAGTCATGCTTGAAATACTTGCTTCCTTGCAACATTTGGCATTGTTTAACAATTCAACAATGCTAAATTAAAGTGGGTTCAAACTTCAACATGGTTTACTTTGAACTATAATAATCCATGTAATGTTTTGACTAGAAATTGGTTACACAAATGGTTTATTTTTGGTGGAAATGGTGACCATAAAATTGGGAAAAGGCCAAAATGAAACTTAATTTTCAACATGTTATGAACGAATATTCTACATAATCAAGTGGTTCCAAACTTGGAATGTGAATTAACCATAAAGATGTACCCTTATAAAGACCACATGACCCATCATTTGAAGGTCAAAATAATTAAATGTTAAGCAGGTTCATTAAGTTACATCTAAATATGTGGCATTATTCAAGGTAGTTACTCAAAATCCAACTCTAATCCCTTATTTGACAAATTTGTTGTGATGGTGTGCATTGTGGCCATGAATCAATTATGAATTTAATACAAGCAGACCAAACATCATTGTAACATGGAAAACATCACACCTAAGATTGAGTTGTATTGTCCAACAAAAGAATGAATATTTAAATTTTGCAACTAATAGTTGAACTAATCCTTAATGCACCTTTGTTTTTCTTTTTGTTGAATGAGTCAAGGGCACTTTACACTCGACTGAATACCCATGATCATGAAATTTTTGAAAGCCCTTGAAGTTCATCCAAACATTGTCCCATGGAAATCCCAAAAAGACTTTATGTGGACCTGGGTTGTCAAGTGTAATGTAAAGTGAGAATGGAAACTCTTGAGGGAACTCAAAATAAGTTACTCAAGAGTTGTGCCTTGTATTAATTTTAGAGTTGGATTATGTGATGCATAATATATTTTATGAACATCTTAATTAAAGTTAGTATTATATTATATTATTTATTTTCCTCCTTTTTTTGGTGAGGGGACCGGGGGGCAGACCGAGACATGGCCTGGATTCCTATGAAAAGAAAATATTTTTGGTTGGGCTAAATAACTTGATCAAACCCTTAAATAGATAAATTATTTCTAAAGAAAAAAAACTAATCACAGGTTTCAGAGCCCATGATCTAACGAACTGAGCTCTCAAGTCAAACATTACATCAACCAAGGGTCCTAAATGTAGGCAGCATAGAAGTACTGCTGTATTTCCTTTTTAATTGTCTACTCTTAACCTGGTTCATATTTTCCCTGAAAAATATGGATGCTGTCCAGACACATTTGTGCTTGAGATTATGCACATTTTGGGAATGTAATGAACTCTAGGAAACATAAGAAAGTTACACTTCCAAGTGTCCATTACACACCCCCCAAAACACGCATGATCATGGCCACAAATGCAATTGGACAGTATAGGAAAAGAAATAAATGCAGCAATATGGAAAATCCTAATTCGGCAGCTTTCCAAGCACCAACCACACCCTACCTATTGTGACCTGATTTAGTTAGATGGGGATGCATATTATTATTTTTTAAAAATAATTACAATCATTCATTTTGGTTGGCCCACCACACAAAAATAGAAACTATGGAAACCTACCCAAATAAAAAGTTATATTCTAATTGGCACATCTCAAATACAAAAAGCCATCAAACTTTGAAGCCCTCACCTAATATAGACATTTCTATTATGATAGTGGCAAGCCGCTAAGAGTAAATTGTTTTACTGAACCTTTTGCACATATACAACATGTACAAATGATCAACTTAAAAGACTTGGTCCTTTTCACATGTGAAAAAATGCACATACTCCTCTAAAACTTTTGTTTCCATACTTGAATGAATTTGCAAATGATATAAAGTTCCTTGACCATGATTCCCCACGGTACATTCAAAGAAAAATTTGCAAGTATCATCCATAGAAACTTGAGAAGGCATTACCATGCATTTCCAAATTGAACGTGCCAGTGAAATCCATGCCTCCTTGCCTTGAAGGCACAACCTATGCAGCTACAAGATAAAATTGGTTGGATTGACTCATGTCCAATAACATAGGTGGAACATGTTTTTTTACTCAGTACTTGCACCCATGCAAAAGCCTTGTCAATTATGTTGACACTAAACAACACCACATGATTTTAAAGTAGAAATTGCACTAAATTTATTATATTCATCAATGTTAGCATTCTTCTTTGCATCAAAAACATTAACATCAACAACTTTGAAGTGCTCTTCTTTTGCATCCTTCAAACCATATCCTACCATCCCAACAAAAGTTTGCCATGAACGACATGACCAAAAATTCTTCCATAAAAAAAATCCATTATGAATCAATATTTGAACCTCCCACTCCAATTATGATAAAAGCTTCAATTTTTTTTTATAAATTTGGCAGAAATTTCATGTCTTTTTACTTAACTTTTGCTGTCATGGAAAGAGCCATCTTTTGTACAAAAGTAATATGAAAAACCAAAGCTAGATAAAATATGGCAAGATTTCACGAGCCTAAGGCAAAATCAAACATCAGTTTACTCTTGCATGTGTTAGTAATGCAGTCTTATTAAAAAAACTAAATCCACACACCCCTGAGCGATGGTGCATTGTTGCAAAAGGAGGGGGAAAAAATCCCCACATCCCTCCCCAAAGGGAAAAAAACAAAGCCATCTAGGGTGCATGTTCAACCATTCCATTGGCTGCATGTAAATTCTATTCCTAAAAATATTTGTCATAATTTTTGGCCTGAACTATTAGTGCTGCAAACTTCAAAGAGCTGGGGTACCTATTTTGCATAAACTAATCTTGTCATTTTCTAGACTATTAGATGGATAGCTACAGAGAAGAAGAAGTACCTGACAAGTCCGGATCCCCCATCTCTTTTCATCAGGCATGCCATCTTTAGTAGAATCTTCGGACAGCAGCTTCTCCCTGGCCATCCCTCCCTCGACAGTCGAGCTTTCAGAAAAAGCCAGATTGCTGTTCTGTTTGAACAACAATTCTGGAGAAGAATCTAGTGCAAGCCTCAAAGCTGGGATAAACTAGATCATTCAGATCTAGATTGCAGATCTAGCAAGTTCCAGTGTTTTTTTTTCCAATTTTTTCATGTTGTGTCATTAACTAGCATCCAAAGAGAGATTTAGCATCAAATGATGACAGGTTTTTAAAATCATTTTCGTCACATTTGGACTCTCAAGTCCCATCTGAAGTTATCCTGTAACAAGCATACGACCAATAACCTGTTTAGCAGGGCGCAAGTGAAAAGCATGGGCAAAAAGGGAATGTCATTATGGGCTTAACTGTATGGTCAATGGGGAGTTTTGTTGTGAGGGTTTTTTCTTGTTGGAGTCTATTAATCTACTAGGCTCATTATTTCTTGTTTTTTATGCGACTTGGTTTCTTAAAATTGATGAGGCAACCCTCCAAAACTTTATTTATAAACACATCATAGATTTGAAAAATGTGCAAAGGAATAAGAAAAAGGAAAAGGGGACAATTACAGGACGTCAATTTATTTCAAACTAGATGTCAAAATCTCTTCATGTCAAAAACTGACCACCTGTAATAGGTCAACCTAATTTCTCCATGTTGGGTTTTTGTTTTGGAAGTGAACTCTTCTGTTCTGGAAGTAAACCCTTTGGGATTACAAGGGCCCACCACCACGAATTCAATGCAACTAGTGTGACCTGTGCCATTGGCCCAAGTGTGAACCCATTACAACATAAGGAAACTCAACATGTGAACATTGTTTTGCAATGTATATATTGATTTTTTGAACAGTCAAATATGAAATGACATCATACCTGAATTGAATGATGAGCCTTCAAGTGTTACCATGTTCTCAACTGATTTTTCCTTCCAAAACCTGGTTTTTTAGAATTTATTTGAATTTTTAGCAGTAGAAATCACTTAAAAATCAAGATCTCCCACATTCTGAATCCACATCTTGCCAAAAAAATTTCATTAAATCCTGCTCATCAAGATCTTTCCAACAATGCCAAAGGCACATTCCAAATCCTGTGAAATTTTTAGCTGCGATTTACTTTAATTTTCAGTGAAAAAATCATTCAATATTCAAAAACTTTTGCATTGCAAGTCCAAACGTCATGGAACCAAACCCATGAACGCCTCCCCCTCGAGAGCTTTCCAAAGAGACCAAGAACACAATCTGAAGCATCCTGGTTCAGTGGATCTCTTTGGTACAAACAAAACAAAACAAACAAACTACCTTCCTTCATAGATAGATGACGAGCTGCTTTTGAAAAATGGGAAATCTAATGCTTAGACTAGGGTTAATTTTTGCGCCTGCCAATGCCTGTCACCTGTCAATTTGTATAAATTTTTTTGTGACGCAATCTTGGGTCATTTCACCTTGGGTGAAACTTGAATCCTATATGGTTATCATGTCCAATTCTAGTGGGAGTAATTCACTAGGATTAAACTGTTTTATTATTGAGATATTAAATTTGATATAATATGTATAGAATATATTATTATTGATATACTACACATACATTAATATATGTAATAACTTATATATGAAAATAATATAATTGTAATTCTTTTTGGTTGACATAGTATGTTATCAACCTCTAAATATCTTAAGTAGTTCAAATTTTATTATTAATTAAAACAGGTGGTTAAAATATGAAGAATTACAATACTTAAATTTTATTTGTATTAGCCTTTTTTTTGCATAAACAAAGTTAATTTTTTCTTAAAGTTCATTTTTGAATGACCTTTCATCATGTCATGAAAGATTTGGTGAAGAAAACATTTTGTTTGTTGTTATTACACAATAAAATGTAAACACATTTTCTTTCAAATGACTTGAAATTGTGTATGTTTTGTATCACACATGTGTAGAACTTTGAATAATATCCAATCTATGAATTTTCATGTGTTTCATTTGAGCAAAGCATGACAAGGAAAATAAAATTATAAATTTGAAAACATAAAACATTTTAATATAAACATGATATATACAATCTTTGACATTCTTTTATGATTTCATGTGGTAGGTTATTGACAAAGGCATTAAGGTCTTTGCTTGGAAACAAAGGTTCAAACTTTGCTACCAACAACTGTACATTTGGATTGTATGCTGATCATTAATTTAATATATGATTAATAATAATGATATCATTAAAATATATATAATTAAAATACCACTTGATTCCATTGCCATGTGTAAATTTTGTATTTGATCAAATGTTAGTGAAATCATTATGTCTTTAATAACCAATATGCATTTTGTATGAGGCATAATGAATTCACTAAATTTCTAATCTACTGAACTTGTCCCAATTTCATCAAAATGTTGGTGAAATTTCAAGTGAACTAGGCCACATTCCTTACTAGTGATTGTATACTCTAGGGTCACATTATCAAACGAGTTGCAGACCAAGCCCTAAGGTTGAATCTATGGCACACATGAGTGACCTATACAAGACCGTAATCAAAGAAAATTGAAAAGTATTTTTACATAGCTTTATATATATATATAATGTGATAAGCTCTATTTATAAGATACTACATATGGTTATTTGTGGGTCACCAAATTAAAATATATAATTTGACTAGTAAACACTATTTCAAAAAGCTCTACAACAGGATCACTATAATCATATTGTACACAATTAGTAATAACCTACCACATATTTTTAGAAAAACTCTCGTACCACATATTATACCCTAGAGTCAGTTTTGTCATTAATTAATTCTTAAAATAGTGAACTGAATTTTTGTGAAAATATGAATTCAAGTTTAATAATTAAATAAATATCACAATGTGCGATCTGAATAATTTCACCTACTCATATGACAATATCATGGTAGATCATGAAATAATAATAATTTCAAATTTCTCAAAAATTATTTTATTTTGAAAAAAAAATTCACTTTTGTCAATGTGGAAGCTAACCCTAGGGTATGATATCAATAAAGAGATGTACATACACTATGAAGGTTATATAATTTACCTATATTTTTTATGATATAAATTGTGCTATGTAGGTGATATTTTCATCCCTCATTTCATCCAATAGCAGGGGTTATGTGAAAAAAAATTCACATAGGTTACGAGGGATACCTGGAATTAGTGCAACAATACTTCACACTCTCATATTGGATGGTGAGCTTGATTGCTTACTCTCTAGTTCAACAAGGGGTGTGTCACACTGTGGCCTTGAAAAAGTAAGGGCAAAAGAAGAATTATGGAAATTCAAATATTTCACCTTGCAAAAATATAGTCTTTAAAAAATCCTCTAAGAGAAACTAAAATCTTTTGAGATATCATAATTCTATAACTGATCTCAAGTTTCAATACAAGCCAAAATATCATCTTTCAAAAATCCTCGTATAAAAATAGACCTACTACCTAGGGGCCAAAAGTCCCTTAAGCTACTATACCCTATAATGAATCTAAAAACAATATCCTTTCCTTGGTAGGCATGGCCAACAAAAATCCTCTAGAGTCACCCACATCAAGCTATTATACAAGGAGATTGGGAACCATAAATTGGTGGATAGAAAAGTCTTCATCTTGATCACAAAATTTTGATCGTCTCACAATTCATTTGGGCCATAATAATGCTATTGGTTTGATCAATTCTGGAATTTATGGAGTTGCAATTGTTTGAGGATTTTGAGTGGGAGTTCAGCTCACTAGTTTTATGCATTATGAGCTGCTTATGTCCTAATTCATATCACTGAAATCTATGTTATCTGAAAGTGCAAATAGCTAGTCAAAGAGCTGAATTAAGGAGAAATACTTGATTTTTCTCTGCACCCAAGATACTATCTACAATTGACACAAGAGGAGAAAAAGACTTTGGAGCACATGAACACAACCCATCTTTGTCTCCTCGGTTTTGCAAAATGTTGAAAGAAAAGAGCATCCAAGCACAGGTTAGTATAGTGCCATCATGGCTTGAAACATCTGCCATGTGATGATGCTCCAAATAGTTAGAGTTATTGAGTTCAATAACAACACAACCGCTGTTATTGAAGAGATTGAGGTTTGCTAGGTTGCCAATGGCATTATTGGATTCCCCCTAGCAAAGTGATGACCAAGCACCCACCTTGTGCAAACCTTTCCACAAATTGGTCCATCTAACACACACATACTAAACATGTGATGAGATAAATCAATAAAAAATGGCAACAAAAGGTTTTACCTCATGGAAAGAACAATCATATTGGATAAAGTTGGAAAAACACTAAAGTTTGTTTGTTTTGTAGAAATAATTTTGGTTTTGAGACTCCATGGAACATCATAGCTTGAAATTTTGTACACAACTCTTATTTGTTCAAATAGAAAGGAGGCAATAAATATGGTGTAGGGAAGGGTGATTCTCAGTCCCACTAGCTTTAGCTATTGGTATAATAACAACTTTAATATTGGGTTTCAATATATACATATGCGAATTTTTGTTCAATGGATAAATTCACATGAGCACCTAGTAACTAATTTACAAAACGATAAACCATAATTCTTAGTATTTGATAACAAACTTCATATAACCTTATGTTACTTTTAGTTTCATTATCATCTATGGGCAACACTTGCATAGGACTACCACACACATGGACAACAACATCATGTAAGAAAAATAACTTGCACATCATGAACATACACACAATTAATTATTCTTGTGTTTTAGGCATTTTCTTAATACCATGAACCTTATAGCTTCCAATTTCCATATATTAATAAATAGATTTGTATGGTACAAAACATCTACATGAATTTGAATAATAAGTAGTAAAGAAATAATGCAAAGTTGGGATTCTAAAGAAAAAAGATATCCTACCTAGTCTTATCATTGCAAACCTTTGTGATCCATTAGCAATTGCTAGAACAAGCAATGTGAAAAAACAAAAATATTTTTTCCTTGAAATTCTCACTAGTAAGGATAATCAAACTAAAAAAATCAAAATACACTTAGTTTTGCAACCCTACCCAAATTGCAATTGAACTAATAATTCGTGGTGTTGGTTTCATATATAACAATTTAGTCCACTCATACATCTAGTTCATCATCTAGTTCATCTAAAATGACACAATACTCATTCAATTAGTATACAATTCTAAATGCCACATGATGTGTTGTTGGATGGGTAGAATGAAAAACATGAATTCACAAATCTAGTTAGGTTTGGCATAAGTTCATGGTGTTTTATTTATCATTCTTCAATGTTATGGTAAATTTAATCTCACTTCTTCCTTTCCATGTCCACCTTTAATAAATCACCAAAATCATGTTTTATTAAAAATCCTTTGGGCATGCTAGCAATGCCTAATGTTAAATAACTTGCCTTGTCATTTTTTGTGTTTTTTTCTTCTTTTCCCCTTCCTCTAAATCATTTTCTAATTTAGAATTATAGTCACCGAAGCCCTCATATTCATGCCATTCATCATAATCAAGTTCGCCTACAATTTCATCAATTGGTCATCCATACTTTGGATAAGTTGCTTGTGGGAAAGGACACCCATCCTTAATAGCCATTCAAAGATAAACTTCACAAAACCTTGAAAATTCACCTTGGCACTTATTTTTTAAAACTATAATTCATGTGATGAGTTAGCCCTCTTTCAAATATGATTCAAAATTTTCAATGCGACAATCACACCACACTCCAATGTATTATGGTCTTTGTAAAGATTTTTAGCACTAATGACATCTATAATTTTTACATTTTGGGGAAAGTTTGATGGAAAGGTAATGGTGTGGTCCACTACCATGTAAACCGAACCATTTTGTAATAGGTTCATCACCATCCCATCCAGAATTTCTTTCAAACTTGGACACCATCCCATCCATAATCCCTTCAATGCTATTAATTGCCAAGTGTCTTTGGTAATTGCTCCAACATCGCACACCCTGTTAAATCCAATTGTTGCAAGTTCAATAACTTGCCAATTGAATTTGGTAAACTTGTAACATAGTGGTTGGAACGTAAATTCAAGTGTCACCAAAAGAGAGGGGAGAGAGTCAGAGAGAGAGCGATGCACCAACACAAAGGCAACCGGACATGGCGAGCACCCAGACCCAGATCAGATCCGAACTCCCTGATCCTCTGACCTACACCACAATCCCCACCTTAACAATCTACAGAACTCATCAGTATACAACACCTGACTCTTCAACAAGAATGGCCAGCTCAAAATCAAGATCAACACATCGGAATACAGGGAGCAGATCTCTGTACTCCGAATCAAATTAACAAAACAAGGACTGTCTCATGTCCGATCTATAATGCACACCATCCTGATTGCAACAAGAGCTTCCGGTGATGCGTGCGAGGTCAGATCCCTCAGTGTTCGCTCAGTTCGAATAGCCTCTAAACCACATTCCTTACCCACTACTCTCACTTTCGGCATCTCAGGACCCAGCACCCAGAAACCCAGCAACAACCCTTCGAGATTTCGGACGCGGCCCAACAGCAAACCAAACTCACAACGAATCCTCTCACACAAACAACCCCATCACGCCCTCACAACAGATATGCAGGCATAGACCCCTCCTGCCTCTCATTCTGCATAAAAGCTATGCTCTACTGACCACAACTCGGATGCAAACGAATTCCCACAGAAGAACGTTCAGCTATCAGATCTCTCCTACCTCTCATACATCTAAGGCTCAGACCCCTTAGAGTTCTCATCAGCCCTCAACATCACCTTGCTTGCAAATTGCATCAGGAGATTACACAGCCACTCAGCAAGATGCTGGCGCAGCGGAAGGAAATCAGCAACTAGCTAAGCAGCTCTAGCACACCAGAGAGAACAACACCCCCAAAACTAACATTCCGAATCCCCGGCCCAGATCAGCCAAAACTTCCTCATTCGGAGCGCCACCGCCTCAACATCCCGGCCGTTACGTGCTTGACTTCCTGCTCAAGCTTTCCCATGCACCGTTATAGGTTGCACGTCCCCAAAATCATAAACTTGCCGCCCCGCCCACGTCCCCATTCCGGCGGGCTTAATTCCTTTAATCCT
>Ga0209611_10013325_pt1 | contig 11310 bp, 4 predicted proteins | sample S1TSphgellanicum_3_FD_187693 | JGI IMG/M metagenome (GOLD analysis project Ga0209611, IMG submission 187693) | Host-associated microbial communities from peat moss isolated from Minnesota, USA - S1T2_Fc - Sphagnum magellanicum MG (SPAdes) (version 2) | ecosystem: Host-associated > Plants > Peat...
CAATTAAAAAATATAAATACCAGCCAATTCTAAATGGTCATTTTTCTTTTAGTGAATTCCCATTTTGAAAGTTGGGAATCTTGGGGTGTCCTAGATATTTGGAACAAGGTGTGGGGGACTTGTCGAAATTGGCCCCTATTTAAACTATTGAAAAGACTTGAATAATACATAACTAAAGTTGAGTTACATTCCATAAAGAAATATTTGAAACGTAAATTATGGTCATTTGAAGGGTCAAAAATCAAACAACCAAAATTACTTATGACCATTCAATCATCTAATAGATGGTTCAGATAAACTTCACTTGAAAAACTTCATGTATATTGTTAGATTTTTTTTTAAGGGCTACAATTTTTCTTGTAAAATTTTTATAATTGAAGGCAAAATGAGCAAATTATGAAGCCCCAAAGTAGCAAGATTCATAACTTGTAATTTAGGGACTCTCCTTTCAAAGTTTTAAGAAAAAATGTCATTCAGATGTAGCTTTACAAATTATGTCATTAGGGAGGAAAGTGGCATGATTCTTTTCAAGTTCAAATTATAGTGTGTAGTTGAATTTGAGTTAGCTTGTGACTTGTTGTTACACCATTTGGGCTCCAAATTACATTATCAATTTATTTTTCTTGGTTTGTGTGATTTGACATGACCAAAAGTTCAATTTGGGTGCATGTCTTAATTTTATGTTTAAGGTTAATCACATGACCCTCTATCTTGATGGAGCTAGGGAGCACACCCAAGACTTTCAATTCTTTTGCAGTGCAATGTATCAAAAAATTTACCCCAATATTTTTGTGGGAATCAGAGAATTATTTTTTAAGGTTCAAATTTGAAGGTGAATAATAAATTATAAAACATTGAGTGACCAAAAAACTAAAAATTAATTCTCCCAATAATCTTTTATCTAATGCATCCAAATTTACAAACATAAATGGTAGTGGAGGTTAGACAATCAAATACATAATTTTTGGTTTGTTAAAATGATTGTCACATTTCATCAAAACCTTTGAAAACTCCTCCTTTGAATATTGTATATTTTCAAACAATATTGGAAGACTTCAATCACTTTTAATTATTGGATTTTTTTTTGAGGGTTACATCAAACTTTTGCAACAAAAGGCTAAAAAGCTTTGCCCTTTGCATTGAATGGCTATGAATTTTATATCCTTTCATTTTTTTGCACATGTTTTGTGAATACTTATGTAATAATTGTCTATTTATTTAACAACCTACACATTATGATAACATTGCAATGTATTGAAAATTTTACACCCACAAAATTATAATAATTAAACAATAAATTATTCTAAATCTATATTTAAAGGGATAAATTTACATTTTTTCTTACCACACCAAATATTAAAAATGTTAATTCAATCTAGGGCCTTTGCTTCTTGTCGACACAATGATAACTACATTAATGCATAGGCAAAATCTCAAGTTTAGTTTTTTTATGTGATTTCTTATCACCCATTTATGCTTTGACAATCCATGTTCACAAATAATTGTGTTGTTGAAAAAAGAATCACCTTCTACCATAGGTTAATTAAAATCATTACAACAAAACCATGTCTTTTGCACCCTTTAATTTGTGTGATTATAATGACTAACTTGTGCAATTTACTTGTTTGAAATGACTAGATGGGGTACTTTTTGTCCACGTTGCTCCCCCTACCTATGTAGTTTTTCTACTATGATTAGGTGCATTACCCCTTCTATTCATATTGGACATTATCATTTACACATGGACTACATAATGCCTTGGTGATAGTGGCACACATAGCATGTGATTAAGTTTAATCCCCACAAAACACTCTTCAAAAAAATTCAGAACTTTTTGACATGTATAGTTCTTAATTACTTTGTCCATTTTGACTATGAATTTGGTTAATTTGACTAGACGATTTTAATTCTCAAAATGACATGTATCTTTTTGATAAATTTAGTTGACCAAAGTGAGATTTTCAACTAATTAGTCAATGTGCCATTTAGTCAAATAAGACATGAAAAACATTTGTAGTGAAAAATAGAAAGGAATGCAATAAAGTGAGACATGGACTCATAAAATTTGAAGAAAATAATTACATAAGTAGGTAGGTAAATAAATGAATAATTATTTATTTGGGCATGAATTATTGGGGTAAGTAGGTAGATCATGGCAAGGTAATTAAATTATAGGTAGGTAGATAATTAAATAAATAAAAATATTTTAAGGATTTTTAATTATATATATATAAAGTAGGTCATAGGAAGGTTGTAGGTAGGTCGTTTTTAGGCAAGTAAATGGATGTTTGGTAGGTGAATTAATAGACAGAAAAATGAGAAAAAAAATCATGTTAAAATTTGGATAAGTTTTTTTGAGGAAACATATTTATTTATTTATTATTTGACACATTGTTATGTGGTGATTGGTTACCAAAAACATTGGCATTTGGCCATGGAAACTAGGGTTTAATTCTTATCAACATATATATATGTGGTAGATGTACATTGTACATATTTATGGATGCGTCTGTGTATATATAAGTGCATTGTATAGTGGGTAGGTAGTTAGATAATTAATTTATAAATATTTTATGCATAAATTTTAAAAATTAAACAAATCATATATATTCTGTTGCCCAAATATTGTTGTTTCATTTGACCAATCAAAAAATTCACCATTTGATTGATCAAAAGGACCTAATAAAACCACAATTTTCAAAAATCAACTTGTCCAAGGTGACTAAATAATTGAGTTGAAAATGTCACTTCTTGGTGAATTTTTAAAAATAGTAATAAAAAAGTTGTGAATTCTTGTAATGTCATCTTCACAAAATTAAAAAGTTTGCATCTTGCCATGTTATATTCATTTTCACCATATTGAACTTGGATGATCAATTTATTGAAAACCAATTCTTTCTAAGTTTCATTTTTTTAACATCATTAATTAGATAATGTTTAAGACCAAATAAATGAACATCAATATAATTAAAGATATTAGTTTGAACTTGTCTACAAGTAATGAAGGATATATTATTTTTCAATTATTGAACAATCCTTTAAGTGTCCACTAATTAAATGGCCAAGAACAAGATCAACATGTAAAGATGATTGCATGAAATACCATCGATAAATGTTGTCATTTGTGTTGGCACAACCTTTCAAAGAAATTGATCAATCAATATTTGACATTTAAAAAAAAATCTCTTCCTAGGTCATACCTCTTCAAGGGCAAAGAGGTAATCCTCACAACATTAGTCAATAGATTTTTCTTAACACAATTCCAATAATGTAGGCATGCAATGTACCAAATCTTGTAGAATTTTTCCCTTGGACAACTATGAGATCGAAGTGAAACAATAGGTGATTTTTTGAGAGCTTCCAAAAGCTTTTGCCATGTCTTTGCACCTAATAGATGACATTTATGTGGGCTTTCAATCCATTCATATGCACAAATCCAAGCTTTGGAAAAACCCAATTGCTAAATCCCTTGCAACCAAAGCCTCTTTACATGGCATTTAACACATTTCAAAAAGATGCAAGATGCAATTCATCCTTCACGTAAATCAAGTTGCACCTTATGTTTGTGACAATAATGATCATGGCCATTAGTCACGACTTTTTCCAATGCATTTACAAAACCAAACTACATATAAACTCACATATAACTTCTCCTATAACCTTATCAAGAAACATAAATTCTAAAAATTCTAAAGGAGTAGACCCCTTGTGCTGATTCCAAACATCAAAGTTTGCCAATTCCACCATGGTTAGAATTGTTCCTTGCTCCCTTCAAATCATGAGGTCAACATGTTTTTCTATTTAGAAAGATGTTTACCATTGTGGTTCTCCCTTGCCAACACAAAATGGATGTCTTGTGATCTTCATTCTATATATATATATATATATATATATATATGTATGTGTGTATTCAAATGTACATGCATGTCCCAAGGTTCTTATTCAAAAGACTCATAGAAAGAATAAGAGGACTCATCACATTAAAAAACAACACCTTTCATCAATTTACTTGTGCTTTTTAAAACTATGACATAAAGCCATCGTTTTGTGTAAGGTAAACGCGACAATGGGGAATCCCCAAAACAAAAGGCGCCTACGACAAGACAATAACCAAGTCTCCACCTTGCATTTTGGTAATCTCCCACAACCGTGGGCTTTACCCATTGTAAAGCATGAGACAAATGTTAGCATGAATTTAAACATATGTAGATCACAAGATGTGTGAAAGGAAAATGGACTCGCAACAACACAAGAATCCAAGCCCAAAACATAGAAACCAAAACACTTGCATAATAATTTAAAAATTTCCACTTGATATTCCTTAAGATTGGGGGAGATCTCACTTAGGAATAAGATCCATCCTATTTTCTAAGCAGAATGTCCATGAATATATAAAGTGGCCTCCAAATATATTAGGAAATTTCTCTAAGTGCTTTTTGTTGATGGAAATAGGCATGCAATTATTGAATTGAGTTAATTAGAAAACCCTCGAAATGTTATAATTTCTCTCACCATTTCTAATTATTTTGCTAGGGTGAAAAACACCACTAGGTTGGGTTTGCAATTAAATAGATAGCTTTTGCAAAGCTTCCTCCATAAACCACTATGAAATTAGATAATATACTCCATGGGCCCAACTTAAAAAGCTTCCTAATACCTAGAGTCTAGACCGAGCTCCAACTTGTTTTCTTTGCTAGCAAAATTGCAATGAAAAAAGACAGAAAAAAAAAAGTTTTTAGGGTTTTGAATTACCTTATTTCAAGAGACAAATTTTAAGAAATCACTTAGATTTGAAATAACATCGGTAACAAAAATAGCCTGATTTTCTACATTAGGTCCCAATGGGTAGCTGAGATTATTGAATAATGCTTAAATTGTTTATTTTCATATCTCATTTATAGCCAAATGTTTTGGCTAAATCTTTTCTTATGGATGACCACCACTTCAGGTACCTCCCATTGGGGTGAATTTTCATCACTTGGCAAACAAAAAAGAAAGGTAGTGTGAAGTCTATAAAAGAGATTTTGGGGAAAAAAAAAAAGGCCCCAAATCGCCATATTTTGAAGGAAAAAAAAACTAAAATTGCCAATATTTGGACAATAACATAGCAGGCATAAATTTTTTTTCTAATGTCCTCTCTGACCTGTAGCCAAGTTTGGCTAAATCCTCTTGCACACGATTGCCAACCCACCGACCTCACAAAATTTGTTTCAGGGCCAAAATTTCACACTATGGAGATTAAAAAAAAATCTACTACTAAATATTTAAAGGGCTTTTTGCCCCAAAAAAAAAAAAACAGCACAAAACTCACTGTATTTTGAGAAAATAAAATCAAAAGTCGCCATATTTAGACAATGAGTTCCTGGAGGTGGCCAGAACAAAGCAAGAATCTAAAGAAATTCCACTGTCCTGTCTGACCTATAGCCAAATTTGGCTCATTCATCTTATGGATGATCCCTAAACCCTAAACCCTAAACCCTTGTCCACCTACTTGACAAAAATTCCCCCCCAAAAAAAAACACTCTGCTCCCAAGTTTGAAAAATGAAATTAAAAAGTAATTAATAAATATTAATATTATTAAATTACTAAAATTTAAATAAAAATTTATTAATTTATTAATATTATTTATAAATAAATTAAAATTAAAAAAATGCCACCCACCCACACTTGAAATCTGGAGTAGGTACTACTTACTACTCTTTACCGCCACTTTGAAACTGCCAATGGCAATGGGCTTCATTCAATGTGGGGTTTTGCTTCACTCAAGCAAAATTCCAAAATTCAAATTGGGATCAGAATTTGCCCCCCCTGGCTGACATTTACTGCAAACAAACAAGCAAAGTTGTATTTGAACTTCTTGTCAGTCAATCAATGATTTGCCTTGGGATTTTTCAAAAGGACAAAAAAACACCACAAGACTCATTAATAATAAATAATACATACATACATACATACATACATACCCACACAAGTATCAAGAGCAGACCACCAGTATACAATAAGACTTGATACCTACCAAACCAACATGTCTGCCCATGTACCGAGATTAGAGCATCTCCATCAATGTTCAGTATGTGACCCTGCATTGGAAATCTTGGATGAGGTTCATCAGTCAAATTCCACCACTGGAAACCCTAATTGGCTAGATGGTTTGATTGGTCCAAGTGGGTTGCTGCTATTAGTAGTCCCCCACGTATATACTTGCAGTCCCAGTAGTAGTAGTAGTAGTAGTAGTAGGTAGGTAGGTAGGTAGGTAGGTAGGAATGCATACCCATATAGCAAGACCAAACTGCTAGAAGAAGAAAAACCTTGTAAATAAAAATCAAGATGGGAACCCATCCATCAAAAGTACAAGGCAAATGAGCACACAACTAGACACAACCCAAAGAAAAAATTGAAACAAACAATCAACAAAAATCAGGTAAAGACCCTATGCAAAGACGACCCATGGCTACGAAATGACAATTAACGATAACAAAGAAGACCTAAGAAGAAAAAACATCATCTACCACAAATCAATTATTGACAAAGGTGCATTAGTGCTGATGTATGGAAGAGATTAAGAACCATGACCAAATGCAATAGCTTGCTAAAAAATTCGTTGTGGCTTGTGCAGGTTGCAAGGCTATGGACATGCATTATCAATAGTAAGAAACAAACATGAAGGGGATTAAAGAAGGCCATTGATGACGCGCGATACTGGTTTGTGCACAAGCATTAAAAAATGAATCAAAATGAGAATGAAAACCCCCATACGTTTCAATAATAAGGGGAATGAAGTCATTGCTTGGTGTTCGTTTAACGTATGATTGTGTCTTCTCTTGAGTAGCCATTGTCATTGCATGTGCTATCATCGTCAATGCTCGTTACATTACATCTATGCATGTTGGGTTAATAATGACGACATCCATCAAGGTCCAAATAACATTTTTGATGATAAGGATTTGCACTTGTTGTCGAGTGTGGCAAGAGAAAAGCTAGAAGACCTCCATCTGAACATGTGCTACACTGTCCAAAACAATAATTATAATAATATTTCAAAATGTATCATGGGTTGTTGTATGCTCACCCTTGCAAGGGCATTGAAACAAATGGGTATTTAAATAGTCAATGGTATGACCACATTGACACCGTGAAAAATGGGTAACTATAGGATGTTGCAAATTAAGATAGGTACAAAGTGTTGTAAGGAAGTGGGTTGAGGATAAATGAAACATAGGTGTGGTAGGACAAGTTAATAATCAAACGCCCACCCTTGGACCTGCTCATGAATGGAGACATGTTCTCATGATATCTAAAGGAGTGTTTACTAAAAGTCAAGCAAACTCTTGCTCATGTAGATAATCCACCAAAAGCGCATGCAATTGGGGATAAGACTAAACCATTAGACTTTCAAATAATGAGATTTGACAACGAACACCTTGTGGTAACATGGTTTGGGTATCTTGTAGTGTTATTTGGAATAAGGAAAAGTTAATTTCAACATGTGCTACTACATTTAGAAAAATAGGATGATCATCCTATTGGAAAGAAATGACAAATGTAAGAATGATTAATGCCCAACATCACAAAAGAATGTGAAGACAACAATCCGAACTATAGATGGAGGTGGAACTTGCTTGAAGAAGCAAGAAGAGTGGTTTGATGATAAGTTAGGTGATCAATAAAACCACCAAAATATTTCGCACCAAGTAATTAACCACCAAAATATTTCGCACCAAGTAATTTTTTCAACGTAACTATGGTACGGATATTGAACTTAATGTAATGCTACCAAATACTTGGAAATAAAAACATTATACAAAGCAAGTAGCTAGGCCATTGAGCATTGCACAATGAGAGCATTGCAAAAGTGGCATGAAGATTTGCAAACATAAAGAAATTAAATATCGTTGTAAGATTCAACGAATGATCTAGATCTTGTTGATGCATCCAAAATATGAAAACCCACATTGAAAATAAGAAATGATATAAAGTGGTCTAACCCTTGTGAAGACCAAGCTACACACTTTCTTGACTGCACTGAAAGCCCTACTGCTGAAAACCCCTAATGCAATTGTAAAAACACAAGAACCACAATAGATTATTACATAATATATTTATACCAAACCAACACTAAAAATGGGTTGAAATATATTACCATATATCAAGGAACAAATCAGTATGCAATATGCTTATAACAAATCAACATTGCTAATAGGTAGTACCATATACCCATCTACAATGACCAGATAGGTGTATAACATGATTGATACCAGTCCAACACCAAGAGTAGGCAGCAACAATATGCACCCATATTTCATGCCGCTGCCATTAGCTTAGGCAGAAAATGGCTAAGAACAAAGGCACACAACAAAATTTCTTGCAGCCAATGAGGAGAAGCAACAACATGCACCCAGGGGTCCCGGGTTTTTTTTTCTCTTGGTGAAGGGTGGGAATGTTGAATTTGTGTTGTTCTAATGTGTGCCTATCAAGTTCCCACTGTGTTCCCACCATATTTCCCAAGTTTGTAATGTGTGTCCTGAACATGTTCCCAATAACTCCTCACTTTATCCTGTATCCTTTGCCATAAGTTCTTCTCTTGTAACCAGCAACATCAGCAAAGGATATTTAAATAAATGAATCTAAATTTGTCAGATTTCTACCTTACAAGGCTTTAGAAGGTTGTCACAATATAAAAGGAATTTGAAAAGAAAATATTGTGAGATTTGCTTTGTAGCCAACTATGGCTAAATGTTGTTATCAATTATCATCACTTTGGCAACATTGAAAAACTGGAAAAGAAAAACACTGAATGTGGGTGATGATGGGTCATGACACCTATGTAATTTTTTAACGATTTCATCCATTGCAATGTACAATAAAGTAAGGTGTTTATTGAGGCATATATGACATCAATATTGCAATTTGACATGAAGTTGTGGCCTATTGTGTGTGAAAAATCACATTATGTTGTTGTTGTGTCAGTTTGGGGTTTTTAAAAATGTGCTTTATACCACACCAACGCCCCTAGTAAGTAGTTTCCATGTATCGAAGTACCTCGGCCAGTTCAGCACTAATTATATTATTTTCAGAAATGTTAAAAAAATCCCCAAAATTTTTTTTCAGAAAGAATTGTTTTTTCGGAAGAAAATTAAAGAATTTGATGGAACATTTGGGAATACATCATTTGTCAAAATGGAATTCTCAAATATTAACTAATTATTCAACAAACATGTGTAATATACTATAATATACTTACCATCTGGACCAACACTGGTAGGTAGTAACTAGTAACTAGTAAAAGAGCATCTCCACCAATGTTCAGTATGTGGTCCTGCACAAAGAATCTTGGATGAGGTTCATCACCCAAATCCAGTGAATCCACTGGAAGACCACTGCGACTATGAAAACAAACTATAGCTTTGAGAGCCCCTGAACCGCTCCATCAAACACCAATCAAATCATATTTATTGATTGCCTCCCTGTTTCTGATTGGGTAGATGGTTTGATTGTTCCAAAGTGGGTTGCCATTAACAGTCTCCCACCCTAACTTGCAGTCCCAGTTGTTTCAGTTTTATGGGTGGGGTTGGAAAACCAAACATCCAAGAATTATTAGTAACTCAAACTTGGATGTGAGAAACATGTTTGCAGGGTCACTTACTGAGCTTTTGATAGAGATGCTCTAAAAGCATGAAAAGAGAGTTTTTGAATTTGATGGTGGGCGGGCTGGAAAACCAAACATCCAAGAACATCTATCTAGCTACCTACCTACTTATCTAGGTAGGTAGGTAGGTAGGTAGGGGCAAGCAAAACAAAAAGGGATGTTGGGGGGTAAGCAGTGGGAGTGACGGCTGCAACTTCCAACAGGACTGTTTTGCATTCAATGCTCTGAAGATGTCCTTCCTAGGTACTAGTCTCTTTTGTCTCTTCCAGTAAACCATCTCTCTCTCTCTCTCTCTCTCTCTCTCTCTCTCACCAGTCCCCAACTCCCCTTACAAGCCTGTTGAGAATCTATCCGGGCTTTTACAGTTTGCCATGACCCTTCTAGTAGAGAGCTTTGCTGCATTCCTTCCTGTTTGAGCAATGAGCACTTGCACTCCAAGCAACTTCTCACTATCTTCTGCGGGTATCCAGCTCAAGTTTTGAGTAGCTAGCACTGGATGATCGTCACTAGTGCTCAGAACCAGCAGCTGGGAAACTCTTACTACTTTTTGTGTGTGGGTGTTTTTTTTTCCAGTGTACGAAGACTCAAGCTGCTGTTGTTGTTGGTTAGTTTGAGCTGGAAACTAGAACAGCTCTAACTAGGAAAACAGGCTGCTTCAAATGGGAAACCATGGTAGGACCCGGGGGGGCGCAAGCAGGGGATTATTGCAGGTGCTCCTGCAACTAGCTGTTGCAACTCTTCTGCTCATATCACAGCTCATGCCTGTGGACGCAGCAGCGGGGATAGATAATGCATGTGCAGGGAGTAGCTTGGCAGCTGTGGCTAATGCAATCTCCTTCTCCACCAGCAACCTCAACTGTGTGGACAAGTCTTGGCCTTCTACTGATAGTCGCTTCCTTCTCTGGGTATGTATGTATGCAACCCTTCATGTTTTTCTTCTACCCTAGAGGCAGCTTACTTGCAGCTTTGTTACGGAGACAGTGTTGGACGTAATCATACTTGTAGCTTGGTCATGTACAGAGTGTTGGACATGATGATGCTTGCTTGCAGCACGGTTCTCTAGGGTTTTTCAGCTATCTTTTGCCAAAGCCCTAGAGAATCATGGTGGACTAGAGAGTGTTGGACATGATGCATGATGTTTTATTGTTGCTGTTGTTGTGATGTGTGGGCTGCTGCAGTCTTTGCATGACAGTGTGACAAATGTGGTGAGCATTGTGGTATCAATGCCATTGGTGGCGTCAGGGAGATGGGTTGCGCTTGGCTTTTCAAAGGAGGGTTACATGATCACATCCACAGCAATAGTAGGCAGATTGATAAACTCTGGAATTCCAACAGCTACCGAGTTTTATCTTAAGGACAAGAACCCTAGCCAAGTATTTCCAGATCGCACTGGCTTGAATTTTGTGACAGTACCAGAGTCACATTATGACGCAAAAAACAAAACCATCTACATTGCATTCCAAGTGAACTTTGCCAAGTCTGCTGCTTCTCCCAACTATCTCCTTTATGCTTATGGACCATTGCAATTGGATGGCTCCTTACAAATCCATGATTCTCATTATTCATTTCCTTCCACCTTTGTTTCAGGTTTAATCCTCTCCTCAATTTTCTTCCTTTTGTTTTCTGTTGTTTTGGTTTTTTTTTTTTTTTTAGTTTTTTTTTT
>Ga0209611_10013327_pt1 | contig 11308 bp, 10 predicted proteins | sample S1TSphgellanicum_3_FD_187693 | JGI IMG/M metagenome (GOLD analysis project Ga0209611, IMG submission 187693) | Host-associated microbial communities from peat moss isolated from Minnesota, USA - S1T2_Fc - Sphagnum magellanicum MG (SPAdes) (version 2) | ecosystem: Host-associated > Plants > Peat...
ATTCAATTGTTATTTTATTACCTACTAACAACCCAATTGTAGCATGTTCAAGCAAGTTGTTAATACATAGGTAAGAAAAATAACCATTCCCTACTATAGGCTACACTTAGTAGTTGCCTATTTTCCTACCTATTTATCTACATGGGCTTTATTTTTTACAGATTGGGTTACCATGGCGAAACCCAATATTAATTAAGTTAATGTTCATCCACAATCGAGTCATAATTAATGGTGCGTTGGTGGGTGCTAATTCATTTTGGTTATATATTTGATTTTATAATTTCACACAATTGATTCTTGAACCTTTTTGTCATAGATTTAAAATGTGCATAGGTTTATTATGCCATTAAAATCACATTATTGTGCACATTTTGCCATGTGCAATGGTATTGAGCCCATTTAAGCGGTTGATTCAATGATGGATTATCTTGCAGAATCTATTGGGGTCCTCCACTACATTATTATAAGATTGTATTTTCATGCTACAAGCTTCATGGAAGGTTTTGTGGGTAGGGTAAAGGCCATGTACACATTACTAGAATAAAGGCTTGCATGAGGCAGAGCTAAAGTAGCCCTAGCCTAGTAATGTTTTTAGTTGACGGGATTACAAGTTGTAAAAATTGGTGGATTTTTTTTAAAAATCATAATATTTGTTAGATACCCATTGGGTATCACAAGAAAAATTTTAAAAAAAAGGGTTGTGTCACATTATGGCCTTGCCATTTACATTTAAAAGTATCTTAAGGCAAAAAATTTTTTATGGAAACTCAAATATTTCACCATGCAAAAATATAATCTTCCAAAAATACTCTAAAAAAAAACCAAAATCCTTCAACATATCATAATTTAATAACTAATATCAAGTTTCAACACAAGCCAAAATATCATCTTTCAAAAATCCTCATATAAAAAAAACCTATTACCTAGGTGCCAAAAACCTTTAAACTATTATACTCCATAATGAATCTAAACATAATATCCTTGCCTCGGTAGGCAAGCCCAACAAAGTGGGGCATTTTGGAAAATATTATAAATTTGGGCAAAGGTTTTTACAAAAAATGAAATGTTTATTTTAATATTTTTTTCTTGGTGATTTACAAGTGGGAAAGGCCTTGGAACTAGGCATTCCAAAAAAATTGGTGCCCTTCAATTTTGCCTTGGGTGTGCACTTATTTTGGAAGACCTCATTCCTTGGCCATTACCTTACAATATTTTAATATTAACATGGTTGAAACTTAGAAAATGTTCAAAAACTTAGGACAATTGAAATTCACTTGATTGGTGTGCCCACTAAGTTTTTTTAACAAAACATCACAAACACGCAGGCCCTACCCATATATGGTTGTGTCATTCGTATATATGTATATGTGTGTATATGCATGCATGCATGTATATATATGTAAATGTGTGTATGTGTATGTATGTGTGCATATATATGTTTGTATGTGTATATATATTTACATGTGAATGTATGTGGATTTGTTTGTGTTTTTTTATTGTTTATATATAATATAGAATAAATAAATTATTTATTAAATAAGTAAGTATGTGTTCAAAAAATATATATAAAGTTGTCATAGTTTTATAACATAATGAATGAATTTGTTGTGAGTTTATGACATGTACGTCATAGATGTTTTTGTGTGATCGATATGGAAATTATGTGGATGTGAATGTGTGTTTTTATTTGTGTGGGTGTGAGTATAAATGTTTATTTTTGTTTGGGTGGGTGTATATTTTTGTTTGTGTGAAAGTGATGTGTGTTTTTTATGGTTTGTGTTTATGTGGATGTGTTTGTGTGTGTGTTTTTTTATAAATTTTGTTATATAGTTCATAAATTTATAATAAACTATTCATTAAGCACATAAGTATTTGTATAGGTATGCAGGTAGAAATTTACATATATAATTTTTTTTTCCTATGGTTTTTATGGAATTTTTGTTAATATGTAAATAAATGTTTAGAGAAATGTTTAAATAGGTATATACATATATAATTATGTTTTCTTTGTTGTGTGTGTAAAAATGTAATTTGTTTGTATGTAAATGTGTAGATAAATATTTTAATTAGTTGATTGGTTTGTAATTCAAATGTTTTTTTATTTCCTAGTTTATTCATTTTATGATGGAGAATTTTGTATTTCTTATTTTTGTGGAGCATTGTTTATTTGAAATAAAAATGAATCACATATGTTTGATTAGGTATGTGTTTATACAATTGTTTTCATTATATTTTTATTTGATTTTTTTTAAAAATGAATTTTGATCATATCATTTCAAATGATATGAAATGATTTGAATATTGCAAGGGAAATAATATAAATTATAGTTGTAGTTTTTTTCATTTAAGAATGCAAAGAAATTAGTTATCAAATATGTATGTTAATTCATTGTTTTTTTTGGGGTAGTTTGAAAATAAGTATAGTTTGTTGCATCTAGAACAAAGATTATTTATGGGCAATGTTTGGAGTACAAAAATTGAAAGATAGATCTTGAATTAAATGAACAAAAAATGGAATCTTATACATGCATGAACAATTGCAAGACATGGGTCAAAACATTACATTGGAGATTCCAATGAATCAATTTTTATGAAATCCAAAAATTACAAATTTATTTTTGCAAATGAGTGAGGTTTTCAACATGTGCTGATTCAATATTCTATTTTATTGGTTTTATGTCAAAATTCCAAATGAAACCATAATTTTTAATTAAAAAAATGTATTAAATATTTTTTCATTAAAACTTCACACTAAAATGGAATTGTTATTTTTATTCATGTTGACAATAATTTGTATTTTTGTTTGATGTGATAAGCGATGGAAAATTTAGAAGGCATCTACTTGAGTAAGTGTGAAAATTTGCTTCATTATCTCAAAATGGTTTAAAGGGATTTCACAACTTCAGGTTGCTTGACAAATAATAGAAGCCTTACTAGTTATTGTGGATAATTTCATCCAAGGGCAAGATTTGAATAACCTTAGATGACCTTCTTTCAAAAAATGCATGATTTAAAACTTATTAAGTAATTTGTTTTGTTGTTTTTAATTATGCATACTTGATTTAGTACAATGATATTATTTTGATCTAGCACAATGTTTGCAAGAATTACAAAGTTACCACAAGTTAACACAATGTTACCAAGAATTACCATTACATTTATTAACCAATGGAATGCAATCCAAGAGCTTAATTTGTCATAGTGTTCAAAGTTGAAAAAATTATTTACATATGTTGTCAATTGAATTGCTTCAAAAGTTTTATTTGAGGGGGTGCTCAAAGTTGCAATAATTATTTACATCTATTGGTCAATAGAATGTAGTTCAAAAGTTTGATTTGTTGATGTGTTCAAAGTTGCAAGAATTACTTATATCTATTGGTCAATAAAATGCAACTCAAAAGCTTGATTTGTCAAAATGTTCAAAGTTGCAAGAATTACTTACATCTATTGGTCAATAAAATGTAGTTCAAAAGTTTGATTTATTGATGTGTTCAAAGTTGCAAGAATTACTTACATTTATTGGTCAATAGAATGCAACTCAAAAGCTTAATTTGTCAAAAATGTTCAAAGTTGCAAAAATTACTTACATCTATTAACCAATCGAATGCACTCCAAAAGTTTCATTTGTCCATGTGTTTGAACTTACTTGCATCAATTCACCAATTGAGTGCACTCAAAAACTTGATTTGTTGAGGTCTTCCACGTTGTAGAGATGCAAGATAATGCCATGGATAGAATGAATGTACTATATGTGCCCAAATTTGTCTATCGAGCTCCTACATCCGCTTGCGGAGAAAAGTTCCATGGCTTCTTTTCTTTCAGAGAATCAAAGGGGGGGCATCCCATCATGTGTGCCTTAGAGTTAGATTCCCGATCCTTGACCTTCTTTTTGTATACAACTTACACTTGTCCACCAAATCTTGTGTTATTGTTTATGGTCATGATTTATGAACCACAACCAATACCTGGTCCATGCTGAATATTTACAAGAAGTCTGATAGAATCCAGTCACAAGTTGAATACACCACACTCTGGAAGAATTCACCACTTGATCACATTCTTTGGCACCTTGGCACAATCACTGTCCTCATACTTGCAAGAGGGGAACTTCAGCATCTGAGTGCTTCCATGGCAATCAAGAAGTCTTACAGAATTCAGTCACAAAGAAGCCTCATGTGCATGTGCTGACAACAGATGCTGGCTTGAACAGACTGGGTATTTCTATGTACTGGATTTTTCGTCTCTGTGGGTTACATTGTTGTACAATTTTTGGTTAATTTCTCGTAACGCATGGTTTTGGGACTTTTTGAGGTTGTTGCAGACTTTTTGACATTGATGGACATCTTAAAACCTAAACCCATGGAAGAATGTGGGGACATTGCTGTAGACTGAAATGCACTTTAATCATGCAGTTCCAAGGGCCTTGCAGAGTTCTGCTTTTGAACAAGACAATGACATGGGCTTTGCATAATGATTTGTGTTCCTCACAACAGATGACAGTTGGAAATAATCTAGTAGCTTCTTCCATGCACAAGCATGGAAAACAGAGTGGAATTCCAGCAACAGATGGCAGTTGAAATATGTTAGCAGTTTCTTCTATGCACAAGCAGAGAAAACAGAATGATATATTATACAAAGTTTCAGAACAGTATTCTCAATGCTGCGCTCAAGCAAGAGTTTACTGAAACTAAGATTGCTAATGACTAACACAACAAGCTTTAGTTACACAATAATGTGTCATGGGACATAGAAAGAATTTGCTAGCATGCCATCAAGCAACCTTGGCTGGTTGATCACTTGTGCTTGATGAAGCTGGTTTTGAAAAATCAATGTTGCTGACACCTAATGGTGGGCCAAGACTGCACCTGTCCGTGTTATGTTGGGCTATTGCATCCTTCAGTTTTTGAAGCTGCCATAGCAACAGGACAACTCACAAACATCAGAGACTCTGAAAATAACCCTCCCAATTAATTATTTTCTCTACAGATTGACAACCATAGCATTCTCCAACGTTAGGTCTCAGGGTGTCAGTTATACATCCAGAATCTCCAACTACTCAGAAGACCTCAACTTTCTTAATTCAATTCTGTTGTGAACCATTTTGGTATCTGAGTAATTCCCCAGGTTTCATGGGCAATTGGTTTAAGGTGCAGAATATGGCCTTGTTCTTTGCTGTCATTATGTGGAAGAAAACTTGAAATCCTTGTGTATCCAGAACCAGTTGACTTACCAGCACACACATGATTTTTACTGAATGAGAAGCAAAATTGAATAGATTGCAACAGGGAGGAAGAACACAAACAACCTCTAGCCATGATTTCTATGTTCCTTCAGAAGGTAGGGTGGGCAGTGAAAGAAAAGTTCATCTCGAGAATATATATATACCTGGGCAAGTGAGCAAGAAAATCCCTCCAGGCAGCCAGCAGCACCCCGATAAAAATGGAAATATGGCAGAAACTTGATATTTAGGCTCTTGCACATGCGCTTGTTCTCATCAAAGTTCACTTTCAAGAATTCGACATCTGGATGCTCTGCTGCTAGTTTACACAACTGTACACAATACGGATAAAGAAAACACATCACACTCAGCAGCAGAGGAAAGGAAAGGAAAGGAAAGGAAAAAGCTAACAAGGCTCCAGTTGTTACTGCACCTCCTATCTATCCTCTAAGAAATCCAGATGCCAAACTAACCACCTTGCTGAAAAACTGACCCAAAAATGTTTTTTAGGTCTAGACCAATGTTTATTGCCAAACTTATTTTGCAGCAATTCTCCAGAATAAAATTGTTAATATTCCAAAAAGACAGAATCCTCAAGAAAGATCTAAACCTGGCACCAAAAAAAAAACTAACAGTTATGAGATTTGGTTGCAATGACAATCAAGTGTGGGTGAAGGCACAGCCGTATTTGGATAGTTTTGTTCTTACCTTTGGGTAGAGGGCACGACAGGAACCACACCATGTGGCAAAAAAATCAACGACAACAAGCTTTTCACCAGCATTGAAGAGAGCATCTATGAGCTCTTGTGTTGAATGAATGTCATTCAAATTGGGGCTGCCTCCTTTCTCCCACCATCTCACTCCGTCACTGGGGCCAGCTGCTGCCCTCAACTGCACCGCAAACCTCCTCTTTTGATGATTTGCAATAAAAACACCATGCTAATGTCACACTTCACAGTACACAATTGAACACAAGGAGCCAGACTAATAGGTATCATTTGGCAACTATTGTGCATATAAGCCTGACAGGGAGGACAAACACAGGGCACCCATAAGTATCCACATTTCTGCTTGATCTTCTCACTGGTTTCAAGGCACCTGTAAGCACCCACACTTCTTTTTGTGGATGGGGTTCACAAATTGAATAGGTGAATTCAACAATCCACAAAACAATTGAAAAGGTGGCCACCACGAGTTCCAACTTTTTTTGTGCAAAACAGATTGAAATTTTCTCAAAGAACAAAATTTGCAGCTTGGCAAGTTCTCTGTCTCTGTCTCACACACACACATGATCCTGAGATCACATCCCCATATCCCCCAAAGCTTTTCAGCTTCTCATTCTTGAAGCAAAAAAGATAGGGTTAGGAAAATTTCGGAAACAAAAAAAATTGAACAAGATTTCTGCTCAGTTTGATGTTGCACAAAGGAACATTGTTGCTACAGAGAGAGACAGAGAGACAGAGAGACAGAGAGAGAGCCTTGAAATCAGTGAGGAGATCAAGCAGAAAAAATTCTCCTTTCAAACGAATCCTTCAATCCATGAGTGTTTCCCTCTCTCTCTCTCTCTCTCTCTCTCTCTCTCTCATATCAGTACTTTTCTCCATGAGACTGGCAATACAAAGGGTCTTATAAAACAAAGAGGAGAGCAAGAGCGAGGAAGATGATGCTCTGCTTGCGCACCTGCAACGATGATGATGATGATGAGCTTCTTCGCGAAGAAACCAGCTGCCAAGTTTGTACCAAGTGAGATTGCTGCCACTTCTTCTCGCTCCTCAATCCCGGAACCCTAATCCTGGCAGCAGCAGATTCCAAGCCCCATGCACTCTTTGCCTCCTCCCATGCTCCTTTCACTCCACAACTGGTCTGCAGGGACGAGATCAAGAGCGAAGTCGACGTAGTAGTAGAACAAGAACAAGAACAAGAGGAAGAAGAAGACGACGAAGAAATAGGAGGAGGAGGGAGAAGAAGGGAAGAGGATGGTGATGAGAAAACTAGTGCAGGCATTGTTATTACAAAAGGCTACCGTACACCCACAAGTACCACAAAACAGCTACGGCACCCAAGCTTGATATGCGCTTCTTCTTCTGCCAAGCTGCTGCTGCTGCTTTCTGGAGAGAGAACAAGAAACAGACAGACGGAAGAGACGAGGGTTTCTACTTTAGGGTTTGCGGAGTCGAGCTTTCCTCCACACGGCCCCGAATCCAACGCCGACAAGAGTGCGAGAAAGGCACAACAGTGTCGGAAAAAAGCGACAAAAGCCACCAGAAGCTTGTGAGACAGACCCACAGAGAGAGAGAGAGAGAGAGAGAGAGAGAGAGAAAGAGACCTCCCTAGGGCTTAGGGTTTAGGGTCTGTGTCTCTGTGTCTCTCCTTGAGCACCTTCTTCATGTGATGAACTTAAGATCTTATTGCAAATAAATTGCAATCTCAAATAATTTGAGTTCTATTTTGGCATGAAACACCTAAGTTTCTGTACCAAGTTTTTCATAATGAAAGGTGAGGCAATTGTCACCCTTGACACCAGCAGGCAGAAGAATTGTTGATCACTGAAAATATAATTCAGTTTTGCAAGCTTCTGCTAGACGGAACAAACAATCAATCAGACAATGAAATCCACACCCAGAACCAAAGACTCCAGATTTCAGCAAGAACACAATTTAGGGTTGTCAGAAAAGGAAACACTTTTATTACAAGTAGATGAAGTCTTCTCCACATTGCTTGACAACCCTTTGCTGGAAATGGGATTCTTAACCTTGCAACAGGAAACCCACTGGTTGTCTCTGTAAACAATTCTGAAAGGCAGAGAAACTGCCAGATAAGATACGAACTAAAACTAAAACCAGTGTCTGTGTGGTACACTACTGTTACAGAATCTCAAGAGCAACTTGTGAAGCTGTCATTACTCGAGAGCCCCTGGGAATAGCTGATGTAACTTTCCACCACAGTTACAAAAAAAAAGCGCACCCCAAAACCCATAAACAGCCCATGAACAATTTCTGTTCCTCTGGGACCAGTGGTAGAATTTGAAGCTTGGTGAACCAAAATGAATCCTCTGTTGCACTTCATCAATGTAAAGGGCGGTGCTGGAAAATGGAGTCAGGAATGTTCATACTCTCTGCAAAGCATTTGAAACAGAATTTGTTCAAAGCTGATTACTAAAGACCCACAGCAGCAGCCACATGAGAAGTTTTAACACAAGATGCTGAAAACATCCAGAGTTTGTAGCTAAGATCTCTTTGACTGAGGATCGCCAAAAATGTCATCATGTGGATATAATGATATAGCTGTAGCATATTAGCAGACGGACAATCCCAAATAGAAGCCCATATAAACCTGTGCCTTCTTTGATTACAAAAGCCTTTCTTGACCTTAAATTTCATGCCTGCAGAAAAGCTGTGCACCAGTTCTCCATACAAATTCAGGCAAGCATCAAATGACCTGCTTGCCTGTATTAATTCATTGCCCTAGAATGAATCCTTCACACTGACTACAGAAACCATAGAGGAGGAAAGATAGGTAGGTGGCAGCATTCTTTTAGTGACAAGAGGTCAGTCGGTCAGTTGGTCTCATGCCTCTAACCTAGGTGGAAGGTGTCCCAGGGAGTTGATGAGCTCCATATCCATTAATACATATGCACAAAGTGGATATTAACTGTCACCAAATATAGTTGAGAGCACCAGCTGTTGCATAAACTTGGCACGGAGCACTGCATCTTTTGACTTCTGTTCCCGCTCCTCTGCTGTTAATGAGGCATCCTCCACACTGTCCCAGGAAAACCAGAGCACCAAGACAAATGAGAATCATTTGCACAGAGCATGATCTTTGTTGCATGAGTTTGCTGCTCTTGTACTTGAGGTGCATTGTGCTCAAATAGGCTAACAACAGGAAATGCAAAATCTCTTTTAAGACTATTCTACAAGGGTTTGCAGCAGCACTAGGTGCCAGATCAAGACCCTATTATAGAGGAGAGAAAGTGTGTCAACCTGGAACTTTGCTGATGGATGGAAGTCATGGGTTTGGCAGGAGTATCAACTGTTAAACTTGGTTTGAGGGGATCTTCTGCCTCAGAGATGGGGAGGCTGCTGAAATTGAGGTTTGAGAGAAGGGGATGATCTGCAGCATTGGTGCTGACAGAGTCAATGTGGGATGTGCCACCCCCAAAAAGGGCTTGCAGTTGCACTTCACGAAGTTCTTTGCTGAGAAGAGAGAGTGTGGTGCTTGATGACGTGCCTCCTCTTCGAAATCTTCTCCGGCGCTGTATGTAAGCAGCTGTCAAGGCTTTCACTTATTGATCAGAATGAAGCATTTCTGTGCAGGTCTCAATTTGCATCAGACTCCAATGGATGGGCAACTCCGACTACAAACCTCATATGCAGCTAGAATTCAAAATCAAACCCAGAACAGCAAATTCAAAAAAGGATATCTTAAAGAGATTTGCATGCTGCATTGTGACATGGCCCACCATGTCCTTTCCTATCTTTGTTGCACAAACTGGGCAGATCTGTGGAGATTATCCAACATATAGATAAGTACCATTTTAACTCCACAAGAATAGAGCTTTTGTGAAATAGACGGCACCCAAAATAGCTTTAGGTTTGCACAGCTTTTGTCCCAAAGGAAAAAGGAGAGCATGGCCACAAAGACTCCAAACTCAGGCAGCTGGTTTAAACTCTTAAAATTTCAGGAGAAACTAACCTACAAATCAGACAATCATATATGTTGTGCCTATGCAAAAAATTGAGTCCTCACAGCAGGTACCCAGCCTTGTAATCAAATAACAGATCTTGCCACCACAAATGCTGCAAAGAATCTTTGCAAAATACAAGATTTCTTCAGAAGAATGACCATGTGGAGAATATTCACACATAAGATGACGACAGTTGTGGAGTTTCCCGTAGAAGAAAAAAAAACAATCATAACCCCTTAAAGAAAAAGAAACATCTACATATTTCATGGTGCCTACATTTGCTCAGAATAAAACACCAGCCCCCCCCACCCCATAAATAAATTTTAAAAAATAAATTGCAAACATCTGGGTCCTGACCTGACCAGGTCAACCCACCCAGGGATGGATGTGAAAAACACCATTATCCTGGTGACTATAACAAATGAGGGAAATAACACTTACGGCAGGTGTAGACTCAAAGCAGTGCTCATCTTCGAGATGATAACACAAGGATGTGATGTCAAAGTCTTCAAAGCAGTATGGGCATGAGAAATCCAGCTGCTGCTGCCGCAGCACAACATCTTGATCCTCACCATCCACATCATCAAGGAAAATATGTCGATCTGCAAAAAACCCAACACAATTTCCTCAGCTTCCAACAACAAACCCCAAGACCCACTTCCTCAATGGCAATGAACCAAACCCTTAACCTTTTCCCCACCCAAATTCATCGATCTGTAAGAGAGAGACTTCCATATCCATCTTGTTTGTTGTTCCGACAACAACAGCAGTGATGACAGATAACTGTGGAAGAAAAAAGAAAAAAAAAGAAAACTCTCTGAAACAATAATATCACTAGCTGGGGAGTGGACTCACTAGTACTTGGGAACCCTAATACTGATGGACTCCAAACCAAGGGAAGCTGGTTGAGTACACCAACCGACACCAAAACCCTAAAAAATCACACACCTAAGTGCGCGGAGGAGTGTGAAGGCTGGAAATTGTGATGATGTCGCTTGGAATTGGCCATACGCGCCGCCCAAAGCTCTCCATCCATGGTGGTGCTCTAACTTCCTTGACCTCCTCCTCTCTTCCTTCACCCTCAAAAACTTGCCTGCACTCGCGACTTCTTTCTTTCCCCCCAGAGAGAAGAAGCAAAGGCTTTTCCTTCTGTCAGTTCTCTTCCTTCTTTTTTGGGTTTTCTTCTCTCCCCCCCTTCCTGAAGCTCCCAACTTCTCCGTAATCCCCAAAACCAACTCTGCCTCCTTGTGAAGCCCCGGGCTAAGCTATTATTATCTCCCCCACACCCACCCTAATTTTTTTCCCCCCTTGTTTCTCTCTATTCTTCTTCAATTCTTGGCTTCTTCGAGATCCAAATTCTCTATACCAAAACAAAACTACTGTTCACGGAATTCTTCCTACCT
>Ga0209611_10013334_pt1 | contig 11305 bp, 7 predicted proteins | sample S1TSphgellanicum_3_FD_187693 | JGI IMG/M metagenome (GOLD analysis project Ga0209611, IMG submission 187693) | Host-associated microbial communities from peat moss isolated from Minnesota, USA - S1T2_Fc - Sphagnum magellanicum MG (SPAdes) (version 2) | ecosystem: Host-associated > Plants > Peat...
AAAAAAAAAAAACCTATCAAAGGTAAAAACTAATCAACCAAAAAGATATGCATACACACATATATTACAATGCACAAAAGGAGGTTGAGATGAAATTCTCATGTATCCCCCCCCTAGACCTAAGCTGGGAAAAGCGTGGCATGGTCTAAGTAGAAATTAAGGTGCTACAAGAGAACATGATGAACAATACCAAATGTTGACGGGAACTTGAGTGATGTCGCAACCCTAGCTTTTGGCCCGGGACCAAAGACAAAGGGGTTGTAAGGTTGCGGGCCAAGAGGAAGCCCGGGAGCTAAGGCAAGAGGAAGCTCGAGAGCTAAGGCAAGAGGAAGCCTGAGAGCTAAGGCAAGAGCAAGCCCGGGAGTCAAGGCAAGAGGAAGCCCGGGAGTCACATCACACTCCCGGGAGTGTAAGAAAGTGTGAGGGAGTGTGAGGGAGTGAACACTCACACTCCCAAGGCAACTCCCACTTTGGGAGATGGAGTCCCAGTGGACTCCCGAAACTTCAGAGAGCGATCGCAGGGGTCAAACCTCAATGTCTTGTGGCGATCTTTATATCATTAGAAAGCTCTTGAAGCGTAAATATCTAAAATGGGCTCGCATTGCTCATTTGGACATCTGAAACATAAGTTATGGCCAAAAGAAGGGTCGAGAGTCGAATTCCCGGGAGTCTGCCAGTTTTGACTCCCGACCACTAAAAGTCGGGAATCGACCCGAAATACTTAGCTGCAGAGAACATGCGACATACTATTGGAAAGGTCTCAATGAGATCTACAACTTTGCTTCAGACCGCATCGCGATTTGAGGTTTGCTCGCAAAGTTATGGGGCTCCAAAGTCCCGGGAGTCCCATTTGGCGCGATTTCGGGATTCCCACTCGGGAGTCCCGGGAAAAATAGCCATTTGGATGTAGCCTTCGTGGAGAGCTGTAGAGTATACTATAAGGGGGAAGGTGGTGGCTTCCCGCAAGTCCGGGCCGTGGTGAGTCTTGTGTGTCCGTGTTGCTCGTGGCTCGTCCTAGCACCAAGGGTGCTCCAACTTTGCACTAACCACTTTGTGTGGGTTGTGTGCAGGCTCGTGTGAGTGACTAAAGCTTGTCAACTCTTCCTAGTCCCATCCCGGAGCTCCAACCCGCCCCTTTACCCCTCAAAGGGTTGTGAGCTACGGAGCGTGCTCCGACCCCTCCTTTTCCGCTGCTTTCTACTTGGGCTCACATTTGAGCCCTTTAAGGAGTTAGGAGTGCGTCAAGTGAGCTCCGGCTTGAGGTAGAATAGATGGTATCCACCATTACAATTATTGCAAAGCAACATCTAATCAACATCGTTTGTCCTCTGACATACCTGACATGGATAGTCGAGTGGAGGAATCCAAGTTGATGTGATGATGGTAAGATCCAAGTTCGGTAGGTGGTAAGGTGCACAATTTTTGGAGTGACCCCGAATTGTGCGTCTGTTAGTTCCTTATACCTCCAACACACTTGAAGACCTAATCGCCTTAATCCTCAAAATAATGTGATTGGAAGAAATGTCTAAAGTATCATTAGGTTGCTACTTGAAATACACAAAGTCACTAATTAACATCAAATTGTCTCACCTTAGGTTTATAACTGCCACCTCATGTGTGTGCATACCGTAAGGTGTCTCGATGTTGTGTAATGGACAAATTTTCCATGGCCATGGGCATAACCTTTTTGAATAGAGCAGCCTTCTCTACAATGACCCTAGCCCAAGTGGCTAGGGAGTCCAAGTCCACAACTTGGTCCATTTGAGCAACAATGGAAGAGGGTGGAATGGGATGTTTCCCAAAAAGTAGAAAGTAAAGAGCGAAATGAGACAAAGAGGTGTGTTTGGACATCCTGTAACCCATGGCGATGTAAAGTAGGGCCATGTCCCAATCCTCTTTGTTCCCAATGACGCAAATCTTTTGAAACCCCTTCTTCCATGTTTGAACCATCCTTTCTACAAGGCCATCAGCTTGGGGATGATCCTTTGAAGTCCGGTGATGGTTAATGAGAGCATGATCAAATAGGTCTTGGAATTCTCTTCTGAATTTTGATCCTTAATCATTAAGGCACTCAACACAAGCCCCAAACCTACTTAGGACCTATTGTAAGAAAGTCTGGCTGGTGCTGTGTGATGATTTGTCCAACGGCGTAACAAGCTTGACCCACTTTGAAAAATGCGTAATCATAATCATGATGTAGACATTACCCTTGGAGGTTTGTGGTAATTCTCTAGCTAAATCACATGACTAGCGATAGAACATGCCTTGAATAGGGAGTGGAAAAAATGTGAGTTGTCGAGAGGAGAAGGAAGTTCTCACTCTGTCACATTATTCACACCTAACAATGACGTCTCGAACTTGAACATATATACCTCTCCAATGGTAATGAAGAACGAGAAGGCTATAAGTATGCTTAACTCCAAAATGTCCAAGCTCTGAGTGTATCTTCTAAATAAGACCAAGTCGTTCATGTGGTGGAGGAACCATTCTGTCGCCTTGTGGTAAGCATTGGATGAGGTGATTGTCCCTCCATGAGTAGCATTTGGACCGTTGTTGTATGTGATCTTGATGATTTGATGTAATTTGGGGAGGGTATTCCCCATGCTAAAGAAACCTTAAAGTGTCTAAGTCCTCCCATATATCCATAATGGGATGTTCAACTAGGTTACATTGCAGTAGTGTAAGATAACTAGATGCATAAGATACATGTATTGTTGGAATATGGTTGAAGTCTTGTTTGGCTTCTAAGAAATCTTCAGAGGTAGTGAAGGGTTTCTGTGACATGGTATCCACGTTCTGATGTGTAATACTAGGTTGGTGAATAACCTTGAACTCATACTCTTAAAGTATAAGTGCCCAACAAACTAACTTAACAGTAAGCTTGTCGTTGGTCATTAACCACTTGATAGGTTGATGGTCGATATACAAAATGAACTTAGTGCCATAAAGATAGGGCTTGAAATGTATGACAGCCCATACAATAGCAAAACACTCCCTTTCATATGAAGAGTAATTGTTCTTAACCTTATTGTTGCTTTAGGATGCATAGGCGATAACATATTCCTTACCTTCCTCATCAAGTTGGCTAATAATAGCACCAATACCAAGAGCACTCCAATTACTGTGTAGAATGGAGACCTTGTTAAAATCAGGTCTTCTTAGAATGGGGAACTCTAAAAGCTTTTCCTTGAGTGTGTTGAAAGCTTCCTAAGCCTCTTCATTCCATGTCCAAACAACATCCTTTTTTAACAATGCATAGAGAGGATGAACAATAGTACTGAAATTTTGGACATAAATCCTCTAGTAATTACATAATCCAATGAAGCTCTTCAAAGTGTGAACATCAGTAGGATTGGGCATCTCCAAAATGGCTACTGTTTTGGCCCAATGAACCATAATACCATTTAGCAAGTGTCTAAGGTAGACTATTGAGGTGATAGCAAATTCACGCTTTTTAGGAGGGATCTTCATATTAACTTCATGGAGCCTTTTGAAGAATTCCTCAAGATGAGCCAAATGTTACATGAGTCCCTTGTTGTGCACTAAGCTGTCATCTATGTAGCACTTCAAGAAATTTGCCCCTTCGAAAACCTGGTCCATGACTCACTGAAAGAAGATAAGTGCATTTTTCAATCCAAAAGGCATCACAAGCCATTCCCACAACTTGTTACTTCCATGGAATGTCGTTTTCTTGTGATCTTTCACAGCGAGCACAATCTGGTTGAAACCTTGCTTTAGATCCACAATTGTGAAGATGTTTGAGTCTCTAATGCTATCAAATAGTTCTTCAGGGATGGGCATGGGGTACCTGTCCTGAGATGTAACCATGTTCAAAGGCCTGTAATCCTCACACATCCTTTTCTTAGTCCATAATCCAGTTGTATCCTTCTTTGTTGTCATTATTGTAGTAGCTGCGAAATCAAAACTTGATGGCTAAATGAGACTAGCCTCATGGAGCTCTTGGCATCTTTCATCTACCAGTTCCCACTCATGCTTGCTCAACTTATGCCTCCTCCGATAGGTGGGTAAGGTTTATAAAGAATTACATGGTCTTACACCTACCTAAGTCTTTCATTGAAAATGTGAACACATTTTCATACTTAATTATCAAGTCTGTGACTTGGTCTTTTTCCTTCTTGGTGAGCTGGTTCCCCATAACGAAAGGGTAGTTGGAAACACATGGAATGGAGTTGGAAAGTGTGTTTGAAGAACCTGATGTATTGGGTTTTCCACTATCTAATTGTGCAGATTTGTAAAAGGTTGTAATTATTTTTCCAAAAGTTGATGTACCTCCAGTTATATCATAAACAACTTGAGTCAAATTACATGGTACCTCCTCCCCCCCAACATTAAGAATGAAGTGTAGAGTGTTGAAGATAGGCAAGTGTACCTGGTTAGGGTGCCATGTAGTCGCATCGCCAAAACTACAAGTTGATTGAATTAATGTTAGTGTTGTGTACATTTGAAAGAGTACACATGTTACCAACAACCATGTAAGGGAGTTCAGGTCCATGCCTCTCCCTAGTAGAGCATTACGCTCGAATCTAGTCACCTTGGTGTGACTAATAGTGCCAATTTGGAACCCCGTCGCCCTTTCTTTTTTTTTTAGGCTTGGTTCATCCCAAGTGGTTGAAGCATGACGATACACCAAGCCCGGTCCATCTCTCTGAAAGGTGTGTGCTCCTGGAAAAGAAACAAAGGTGGGCCAAGCACCTCTTGGTTTTCTTATTGTGTTTGTAGGAAACCAAGGAGGTTTCTCTTGCCTTGTAATTGGTTGGCAAAAGCTCTGATCATCCAATATGTGAAAAACTTGTAGGTTGGGGTCTTTGATGGTGTATTTTAGAACCAATTGCAAACTTGAGAGTGGTGCAAGGTTGGTCCACCAGTTGCATAACCAATGCACATAAGTACTGCATTGTGTCGCATCGAGTAGGAGCAACTCTGTCGTAACCCTAACCTTGGGTTCGCGACCAAGGCAAGGGCTTGCAAGGTTGCGGGCCAAGAAGGAAGCTTGGTGGTCACATCTCATGCTCCTGGGAGTGCAAAAGAGTGTGAAGGAATGAACCTTCACGCTCCCAAGTGAACTCCCATTTTGGGAGTTGGAGTCACAATGGACTCCCGAATCTTCAGAAGGCGATTGCAAGGGTCAAAACCCATTGGCTTGAAGATGTTTTTATATCATTAGAAAGATATTGAAACTTAGATGTATAAAATGAGCTTACATGACCCATTTGGACATTTGAAACACAAGTTATGGCCAAAAGAAAGGCTGAGAGTCAAATTGGCAGTTTAACTCCAACCACTAAAAGTCGGGAATCGACTCGATTTCCTTGCATGTAGGTGGTGTGCCACATTAATTGGAAAGCTTTCAATGAGGGCTACAACTTTGCTTCAAACCTCATCTTAATCGGAGGTTTGCACACAAAGTTATGGGGCCCCAAAATCATAGGAGTCCCAACTTTGAGAATTTCGAGACTCCCATTTGGGAGTCCCAGGACAAAATGCCATTTGGATGTGGGCTTCGTGAAGAGGCACAAAGTATACTATAAGGGGGAAGGTGGTGACTTCCTCCATGTCTGGGCCATGGTGAGTTTTGTGAGTTCGAGTTTACCCGTGGCTCGTCCTAGCACCAAAAGTGTTCCAACTATGCATTAACCAATTTGTTGTTTGGTTTGTGCAGGTTCGTGTGAGTGATTAAGTACTTGTCATTCTTCCTAGTCCCATCCCGGAGCTCCAACATGCCCTTCTACCCCTCAAAGTGCTACGAGCCAGGGAGCGTGCCCCAACTCCTTGCTCTTCCGTTGTTTTCACTACAGACTCACATTTGAGTCTATCAAGGAGCTTGGGAGTGCGTCAAGCTCTCTAAGGTAATGCTTGACCAACATGTAGTGCTCCTAGACTTTCTCCCTCTAGTCAAGTTGAGAAGGGGTGTTCTTAATTACATAACCAAGTGTAGGAGGAATGGATTGAACCGAGGTGATCAATCATACCATGTCCATGAAAAGGCCAGATCTTGTGTCACTCAAGCCTTCTCCAAATCCAAATGCTGAAAATCCTTAACACTCCCAACCTGAAATGATGAGGTCCATGGGGTCAAGTAATTCCATATGCTTCTTCTAAATTAGTTGTATGTCAGAGGGCAAGAAAGTGAAACTAGCCTTCCATGCGATGGTTGCAAACTATTGTGGAAATTTGGATGTGAGCTCCATCATTCTTGATGTCGCCATTTGCTTTGCAATAGGATCAATGTCTATGTAAAAATACCTTTGAACCACCATCTTGGACTATAATAGGGCTTTGAGACCTATACCAATACCACCAAAGAGCTCTAATAATGTCATCCATTCCTTAGGCGGTGTCCAGGTGATTAGCTAACGAAGTATTGATTCAATCGATTCACCATGGTTTTTCATGTTCTCAAAACTAAATAGAGTTTTAACCAAGGGCTTGTAGGCTGCTTTGAACCTCTATAAAACTTTTGGTCCATGTTGAATGTAAGTAGGAACCACCTTCAAGCTTTCAGTAGCTTGGGCGTAAGCTGTCTCCTCTTCATCTCCCTCTATCCACTCGTGGCTAGCTTGTTGGATGTAGGAAATAGTGTGCTTCCTTGAGCATACAACGGTGAGCCATAAGATTATGGTTCCCATGTAAATCAATGGGTATGTATCCTAGGTGGTGGCCATCAGTCTCCCAATCCACTTGGTAATACGCATGTTTGAACTAGTTGTCAATTATGAAACCTAGTGGAAATCGGGCCTCTTACCCAATGAGCACATTGTAATTGGTGGCATTGGTGACTAAACATATGATCTATAGGCAAAGCTTTTAATTTATACCTTCATTGAAGTTACGTGCAATCAAATCCAAACTTTCCCCAAGTACCTCCTTTATGCTCCCACTAGCGATGCGAATTTGCCACATAGATTTCCACAATTTAGAGTCAAGCATGCCCATGTTTTTGGCGAATTGAACTCCAAGAATCACTGGTTGGGCACTTGTATTAAGAAGTACCACTTTGGGTGTATGTCCTTTCACTTGGATTGTTGACTTAGTATTGTTGAAATGGCAACTTTGGTGGCAATGGAAGTTCTCTCATTAGGCACCACCTTCGAAAATGAGTGAAAGACTTTGTGGAAAGAATGGCTATCCACAACGCCTTTGCTAAGTAACAAATCCATAAGTGAGGTGTTCTTAGCTCCTTTCTAATATGTGAATGTAGAATCAGAGGTAGGAGAGCCCATTAGTTTAGCCATGCTAGAACTAATGACCAGATTACGAATGCCATCTACAACACGTGAGCCAATCAAGTGTCTCTCCAAGGTGTTAAATGGGACCACTATAGCATGTGGATCAGGGATTAGTAGAGGATTTAATGTAGTGTTCCGGGTATCCTTTAGTATTGCAAGTATGTCCCTGGTGCTTAGCTTCAAATCTTGAAAACTAAACAACAGTGTACTCACAAGTTTTTACACCATTTCACACATTTGAAGTTGGCATTCCATAAGCTAATCAGTGGAAAATTGTGTGTTTCCTGATGTACATTTACTCCTAGGATATGAGAATTTGATGCCCTAATGGCTTGTGATGTAATAATATCCTCCCCCCTCACTAATAAGGTGCATTTTTCTTTCGTATTGAGAGGATGAAAAGATTGTGGCATGACTGCTTGAGCTCCTCAAGCCCTGGTAATAGGACTTGAACCAGATGTGAGTTCATTAGTTTGAATTACTTGTCTAGTGGCAGAAAATCTAGGTGCCACACTAACCTCTTATGTCGCGAAGTAGGAAAGGCAAAAAAAAGTGGCAAATTCTAGTATGAGACTATAATTGAGTGCATTGAAAATAACATATTCCCCAACCATGGCATCGTGTGAGAGGCCATAGAATGACCTAGGAGGTCCCTTTCGTGATCCTGAACCCTGTACAGGTTAGGTATGACTAGCTGGTTGGGAAGATTTGTTTTTTAGATTAGCAAGTTGGGCCCTCAATGATTCAAGTTCGTTTTGTAGAGTTTGAACTTGAGCGGCATGGGCTTGAAGCACCTCCTTCTTGTCAACATTATGTTCCTTCTTCTTAACATTCTTACTAGAATTACCCTTGGTGGAGAAAGCCTAAGTGGAAGGCTAAGGTGCCTTGGCTTTTGGTCGAGGGGTAGTGGAAGATCCTGGTAGATTTTGCCATGTTAATCGGAATTACTTCCGTTCCAGGAACTTGGCAAAAGAAACAGCTTTCCGATGTCCCTTTTTCCCATAGTAATCACAAAAGAGATCCTCGAAAGGAATGTTGCACTCATTAGCTTTGTGGGTAGGATTGCCATAGTAGTTGCAAAAAGGTAGGATGGGTGTAGCCGAGTGCATCGCTTTAGCCCTTGAAGAAGAATGTGATGATCTAGTTGGCGCAGCTGATGGAGGCTGAGGCCTTGAACGTGATGGAGGCTTCATTGTATTGGCCTCATAGTGTGCATGAACTAGTTCTAGCTTTTTTGAAATGTTGGACACATCTATTAAAGTGTACAAGTCTCCAAATTCTACAAAAACCCGTTACAAAACATGTGCATGGAATGTCGGAGTACCTTCCAATGAACAAAGATACCGATGGGCAGCTTCTAAGTTTGTGATGCTTTAAGTATTCTCTTTGAGTTTGAGAAGCCTCCTGTAGAGCATTTTGAAGGTTTCATCCTTGTGCCGAGAGAGGGTGGCGAACTATAAAATTTTTCAGAACTCTTAACCAAAAATTCCAACTTAAGAACTCAAAAGAATTCCCCCACTAGATTAGCAAAAGCTGGCACATCGATGGTGGGAGGAATGTTTGTGGTAATAACAATGAGTTGTGAAAAGAAAAATATACTAAAGTAGGTATTGGATTTGGATAGGCACAATCCCATGATGTGCAATGGTAGTTTGTAGTGCAGCTTGAAAGGTGGTGGCGATGGTTGTGGCATAAGCTAAATTGGGGATCTGGGTGACGCCCAAAATCTTTGGAAAATGTTGTTTGTAGACATCCAATGCCTCATAGTGCACATAACGTGCCAACTGTTGAATACGAATGCTTCAATGTAATTAGTGCCATACTTGAACTCTAATTCATAAACCAAAGTTGAGAAAGCTGCCCTGAACTCCTTCAAAGAAATGATAGATAGCCTTTCGCTGAACTTCTCAATTTTCCTAGAGGAACTACTGACCTCCATGGTGTATATGGGTGTACAGGTAACAACTTGCAACGGAATATACGGTGATGGTGTGAAAGTTGGTGCGTACCCCATTAATTAACCCCTCCAAATGGACTTTGATGCACTGTTGATGTAGTGCAACCTAAACCTAAATTCTTAGTAGGAGTTGTACTAGATGACGATGGTGCTATAGACGCTTGATGGTACCATTGTGAAGATCATGAGCTCAAAAAAATCAGCTCAAATGATTATGTGTTACTTCGTAGCTAATACCTTGGCTTTAGCTAAACGATAGTGCTTTCATCATCAAAGGACATGGTGTTGTCCCATGCCCCAAAATTTTGTAACAATACACAACACTGACTACAAAGTTTTAACACAACCTATGTAATTAAATGTAACTGTAATGGAAAGGTATCAAATACGTATGTACATAATATATACGATTTGAAGAATATGGCATGTTGACAAGGATGAACGACAATGAACAGATGTTGATGGACGGAACTAGATGGCGATAGATGGGGATGGACGGCAACTGTGACGACGATGGTGATAGATGGCAACTGTGATGGCAATTGCGCCGGTGACGGTGATGGCGATAGACAACGACTACGCCGGTGATAGCGTTGTAGAGCGATCCAGGTCCACAAGCTCTACAACGATGGCATGTAAAAAAGAAAAGAGAAATTTTTTTTCTTCTACTTCGTGTTTTTTTTATTATTATTCTCTTTTTCTTTTTCTTCTTCCAAAGCTAGTCCAAATCTTGTACTGTAATCAAACCTTGTGTGTGTATGTGTGTGTGTGTATGTGCTCCCAAGACCTAAAGTTGGCAGTAAAACAAGCTTTGGAGCTATTTGCTCCTTCTTCCCTGCAAAGTTTCGAAATTTATAACTTCACAACTTGTAGCTTATTTCTGGTGTCCCTTCTCCTTTGCTTACGCTGCTACTAGTTATGGTTGTTATTATTTCTGTTATAGTTGCAGTACAATAATAGAAAAAGAAGAAGTAATAATAATTCAAGAACACAAGAAACTAATAAACAAAAGAAACCCAAGAAACTCAAAGCTAAGAAAAATATGTCGCTTTCAACATTAAATGACAGAAAGGAGTTTTTCTAGAATTAAATTGAAAAGAAGGAAAGAAAAGGTAGTGTATGTAAATGGTGGCCGTATAATAACCACTGTCAGCATTTAGAAATTCAATATGACTATGGAGGAAACTCTCCCTGACAAAGGAATTCTAGAAAAACTAACAAGAAAAGGGAAGAGCTTAGCCTTTTATATAGTTGTTAACAAAGTTGAAACCCTAAACAAGCCATAACCCTAAAACACCTAATAATGTACAATAACCTAAAAAGTACATTAACCCTAAGAGTGTACATTAACCCTAAAGGCATGATTGGCATGCCCATAACCGGCCGTCATGCATGAGGCCATGCATATGGGCATGACATTACGCACCTATGACCCTAGGTAGGTAGGTAGGTAGGTAGGTGGGTCCTAGGTAAATACGTAGGTATGTAGGTTTTAAAACCTACCAACCTACCTACATGTGGTTATGTACAATGTACATAACTACTAAAATAGATTTATTTATTTATTTATTCCAAAATATGATTAATATGCCATGTGGTAATTTTTTATTGTGCATTGTGTCACAATTTTTCAAACCATCAAACCATCATTAATAATCATAGTGAACAATGGAGATTTTTATGTCAAAAAATCTTCATAGTGCCACGTGTCAAATTTTAATAGATGGATGACAATCAATGATGTTAACATGACATCATGGGTGAAATTATAATGGGGTTGCATAATAATTAAAAATGAATTGTTTTGATAAAGTTGCAATGAGTTGCACCATACATACAATGAATTATAACTTTGTAACTCATGCAACCTATCTGTTTGCACCCATAACATATAAATACAGTTGAATTGCAAAGCCAGTTACAAAACACTCATTTTTCTCATAGTGCATGGTGGTCCTCCTATTTGGTTGCCACCAGATGAGTTTCAACATTTACTCCATGTTGAATTTCATAATTTGGTGTCAAATTCAGCTTCTTGTTGAAAAATTATGTAATTACATGGAAAGATGGTTGAAATACCTCCTATTTGGTGGCCACCAAA
>Ga0209611_10013335_pt1 | contig 11304 bp, 10 predicted proteins | sample S1TSphgellanicum_3_FD_187693 | JGI IMG/M metagenome (GOLD analysis project Ga0209611, IMG submission 187693) | Host-associated microbial communities from peat moss isolated from Minnesota, USA - S1T2_Fc - Sphagnum magellanicum MG (SPAdes) (version 2) | ecosystem: Host-associated > Plants > Peat...
AGTCTTGCAGGGTCAAATTACAACCTATTGCCATTTGGATCTGGTCGTCGACGATGCCCTGGTTTGGAACTTGGCCAACTCATGATGCATTGTGGCCTTACAACACTTATTCAAGCATTTGATTGGTCTCCACAACTTGGTGTTAAGCCAGAGGACTTAAACATGAAGGAGTTTTTCAAAGGATTTTGTGTAAAAGCTGATCCTTTAATTGTCATTGCAAAGCCTCGTTTGCCACCTCAATTTTACAAACATTCAGTGGGTGATTGATGTAAGGAGTGTGTGTAGCCAACAACATGGTTTCACTCAAAATTATGTTTTATATTGTACCATATATATGCATGTTTTGTGAAGTTCATTATTATTGTTTCAATAGGTTTAAAAGTGTTTAGGTTCATGTTAGTGGTGATCCTTTATTAACTTTAATTGGTAGCCTAATAATTACAAATGACCAATAGTAGGTACAAGATAACTATTGTTTCCAATTGTGGAAGTGACGCCAACATTAGTTATGGTTCTAAAGAAATTATTAAGTGACTAAGTTAATGCCACTTTATTAGGATCTAGCACAAAAATTTGGATAGGATATCTAAAGAAATCCCCACTTATGAAGGAAGTAGAGTTTGAAAGTGAGTATAATACTTAGGGGGGAGCAAGAAGCTTTCTCTCTCTTCTTTAGAAGATGTTTTATGTGATATGTGTGGAAGAAGAACAAACAATGTTGTTTGTGGAAACTTGTGGTGTGTATGTGCATGGCAAAATGTTATAATTGGCGTGAGGATTATTATGAGGTTGTCGGGCAACTTTATATAAGATGAATAATCTATGAATGGAAAGATGAAATGTTACATTAAATGATAACCATTATTTGTGCAAAGTAGTTTTTGCCAATTAGGTGTTTATCATGAAGCATAACAATCATGAGATTCAATTTTATTACAAAAGTTCTTGAAACGCTTTTGAATCCTATTTATTTCCATAGTCTTCCTGTAATCACACAAAAGTCATCACCATTAAGTGCTTCAAGAGCTACCAACATCCATTTTTGCTTCCTTTGGGGACATTAGTTTCTAAACCTAGTAATAACCATTGATGTCAAACCAACAACGCAATAATGAATGGGTGAACATGAGAGATTGTGAAAAAATAAAATATTTTCAATTTATTTTTGGAATATTCCATCCACATAGATGAATTATTCTTGATATATTATTTGACATGTGTCAAAATATTTTATTAAGTCATAGAATATCTTGCCACAATGGAAAATTATTTTACCACATTTTATGGGATACACTAGTAGAAAACCCCCCCTTTTGCAATTACATTTTCAACTATTGTTCAACTACAAACCTAGTGAAAACTACAAAAACAGTTGCAAATTTTTTTTGTAATGTGCTAACTAGTTAGGAAATATGTTTTTTCAATTTGCTAATGCATCCTTTAAGGGTTAACAACTAGCATGTTCACCTTTGTCAATACTTTACAACCTAGAAATTTATGTGATAGGTATAGCACTATAAGAAGGGCATTACCTGATTAAGGGGTTGTGCAAACTAAACCAAAGCTGAATGTGGATTCAGTTTTGGGTCCCCCCCCCCAAGGACCTTATTAACAATGTTTTTTTAAAGCAAAATTTTGCAATTTGGTGATTCAAATATAAAGACATTTATGGGAATTGTTCTTGGGGTAAATTTTTAAAAGCTAAAATATGGCCAAAATTTGACTAAACTTTGGAACTCACAACTTTTTTTTTAAATAAAATTTTTCTTACTTCATGCAAACTCCATCATTCTTTTAAAAAAATTTGGTGATAACTCAATGAATACCTATCAAGTAAGAACTTTTTTTAAATAGAAAGCTCTTTTAGTTTGTGGAAGAATTGTACGATTTCTACATTTAATAACTTTATAATATGCCTTGTTACAACACTAGAAAAACATCAGCATGGCTTTAGTTGTTGTTCTTTGTGTTATTATTTTGATAGATGATTGCAGATAGTAAGGCTGCAAAATATAAGGGCAAATCCAACCATGGTTATGTTGTTTGCTGGCATGGCAGCAAAGGCCACTAATATTCCATATTGTGATTCATATTAATTAGTTCTGGGAACCTTCAAAGCATTTTTTTTTGGTTATTTTTGATGGGCATCTTTGATCGACCCATCACAAAAAAAAAGTAATCAACCTTTGGACACTCCCAAAATATGTATGTTAAAATCTCCTCCTTTGGGCTGCTTACATAGGTTACAAGAGTAGAACTTAGGCCAAATAATATGGGATAAAGTGAAGAGCTAGTGAGAACATGTTGAGGAACAGACTGGGAATTTGGGGAACATGTTGAGAACACACTAAAAACTTGATGGGAACTTGATGGGAACACATTGAAACCAACAAAAAAAAATCCAATATGCTCAGTTTCCCACCCTCCACAATTGAAAAAAAAATTGGGCCCCTAGGTGCATGTTGCCTCACTTCATTGGCTGCAAAGTTTTTTGTTAAATTGACAGAATTACGTAGGAATAAAATAGGGTAGGTAGAATAAATTATTTGTCAAAATTTCCCCAATCTCTGCCTTGTTCCACCCATCATCCCAATTTCATCCCATATTTTTAGTTGTCCATAAAGTTCCCATAATTGGGGTGAAATCATGAAATTATGCTTAGCCAAAGTGGCCATAATCAATATCTCACAATTTTAGGGAATTTTTTATAAGCTTTGGCCACAAATTTAATGATCAATTTATCAAAAGATCTTCAAATTAGGAAAAAACTAAAAACAAAATTGCTAAATATTTAGAGATGGATCAAGTAATGAGCTAGAAATATATAAAGATATTTAAATCTAAATGCCCAAATTAGGCTAAATCAACTTGTGGATGATTGTCATTAGGCCTATAAAACAAGTATGAAAAAAATTAAATAAAACTAGTTTGCTCACGTCACAAAATTGACCCAAAAATCTAGAATTAAGCAATTTTAATCATAAAAAGTCCTTAGTACTAAAATATTGTCCTACTTAAACCTTAAACACTAAATGCTAAATAAAATCTTATGATCTTCTGGTTTGGAGCACCATATGCAATTCGTGCAAGGTCATGGTTGCAACCTCTTGGATGTGTTAGGGGTTGAAGAAGGCAACTGTTGTGGAAGCTTTCAGTTGCAAGCACCTAGATCTTAGGAAGGAGGAACTTGTCTTACTGGAAAAAAAAAATACACTGGTTATGGTTTAAAAGCACTAGGATTACTTGTTTAAGATTGTGGATCGAGGAAGGATTGCATTTTATACCCTATTATGTGGGGAATCTTTTCGTTGAGTATGATAGCATCTCGAGTTGGCTTTCTTGTGGGATTAATGGAAATTCTCTGAATTGGAAAATTGTTGCAGGTTTTGAAAATCTTGCACTTAGCCTCTTGAGATTCATTTCTTGTAGTAATAACTGCACTTTACTAATGCATTTGTTACATTTTCCAAACTTGGCTTGGGTATATATTTGCAATTGTTTTTTCTTAGGGCAGTGAGCAACCCATCCTTGTGAATTCTATTACTTTGCAGGACATTGAATTTTTCCTAGCTATAGACATAAGGAATTAGCTTTCACAGATGTCAAAAAGGGGATGTCAACATCATATTCATAAGGAAAAGGAGGAAACCTATAGAAATGTTTTACAGTACTCCAAGCATTATGCATACTTAAGTTATGGCATCTAAAAAATTTGTCATGATTTATTAAGGATGGTCATGTTTTCATCTTATGATCCCTCTTTGATTATGTTGTTGTAGCATTGACAAAACTGCAACGCCTCACCAAGGAGATCACAATGATATTACTTCCACTTGTCAAGGTAAGGACAAACTCAACACCATTGAGTTTCACATATTAGCCAATGTGTAATGTAGGCCCTTGTATTGGCAAGTGGACCCAATTTGTGTGAATCTACTATTATTTAGGCATTGGAAGGAATGTATAATGCAATTGTTGAAACATCTTTATACAAACATGTCTTAAATTGTGTACTTTATGGCTCCAACTAATAACCAATTTTTGTCAATGTTACAAATTGTGGCAGGTGGTGGGCTATTAAGTGTAGCAAGGTAGCAGTGCCAAAGGAACAACCTTGGACTAACCTAATAGCTTCGAATTGTGGTCCAAGTTCAACGTCACCCTGTAGTCATCAAGGCCATGTGGTGTTTTGCACCTTGTGGAATTTCACATATAATGTCAAACGAAATGTTGACAAAGATTATTAAGAAACTTGTTGTAATTTGTATTTGTTTTCGTACCACAAGCATCCACTAGTATATTCAATTGTGAGTTCTCGTTATTCTTCAAGCTATTCAAAAATGCCAAGTGGCCAATGTAGTAGTAGGAAGCTAGATGACCTTCTTTCAAATTATAGTTAGAGATGATAAGTTGTGGGCCAAAAAAGTAGAATGGGCCCAACACCATGGCATGATGAGAATGAGATGTCCATGTAATAGGTGTGCATATATGAAAGGTCAAGTCAGTCTTGCTTGCCATAGTTTGTGGGCATTTGATATTGAATGGTAGGCACCCACTGTTTAGGGTTTGGAAAGGCCCAAGCCATCTTGTTGACTCTGATGAAGAGTGGGCTGCAACAAATGGAAATTCAACACAAACACCAATGCAACTGGTGGATGAGGGTGTCCATGTGGGGCAAGTTTTGGAAGATTTGTTCCCAAGTGTAAATGTTGAACAAGTAGGTATGGAAAAGGCTTCCCTGAATCTAAACTTAAGGGAAGATGGAGTGAGGGGGCTTGGCATGGTGCATGAGGTATGTGAAACCATGGAAGAGTTGTCAATTGTGCCTAATAACATGGTAGAGCATGGGGACCTTAATGCAAAGGAAGATACAGGGAACAATGATGAATGGTTTATAGTAGATGACCATGATGATGTAGCTAATGAAGCTCAACACCTTCGAGAAACATGCCAACCCTTATACAAAGGTGCCAAATTTTCAATCCTAGCAACAACACTCATGTTGATAAATGTGTGCATGGTGCATGGAGTGTCAAACAAGTTTGTTGATGAACTATTGGCATTACTTCACAAGCATTTACTGCCACTGGACAATTGCTTGCCACCAACAATGTATGGAGCTAAAACCTTAACCCACAAGGTAGGACTCAATTACACCAACATCCATGCATGTGTTAATGGTTGTGTATTGTTTCGTAAGCAATACAAGACACTAATTACCTGTCCAAAATGTGAGTCTACACGATTTAAGGAACATGGACAATCCCATGTAGCAATTAAAATGGTGCGACACTTTCCATTAGTACCCAGATTGTTGCGCATGTATCAAGGTGTAGGGACATCTGAGCTCATGACTTGGCATAGCCAAAATAGGAGCATAGATGGGAAAGTCCGACATGTGCTTAATAGTAAGGGTTGGGAACATATTGATGCAACTTTTTAGAATTTTGCTAATGAACCAAGAAATGTAAGGTTGGGGCTCCCCATGGATAGAATGAATCCATTTGGGGAGAAAAGTAATACATGGTCAACTTGGCATGTACTGGGTTTGAACTACAACCTTCCCCCATGGTTGGTCACAAAAAAATTCTTGTTGTTGTTATCTTTGATAATCCCTGGTCCATATTGTGTGAAAAGTAGCAATTTCGATGTGTACATAGCCCCTATGCTTGAGGAACTAGCTGAGTTATGGAAGGGGGTGAGGGGTGTGGATTTGTTGCAACCTCTAGAAAAAAGGCAATTTATAATGAGGGCAATCCTAATTTGGACAATACATGACTTCCCAAGGTAATATAATTATGTTACAATTTTGCTCTTAATCATAGTCATATTGGTGTTGAACTTGCAAAAACTCTTGATTCGACATACATTGGATGTGATGCACATTGAAAAAAATGTCTGTGAAAGTTTAATTAAGTTTGTATTTGGAATAGAGGACACAATCAAGGTGCGTTGAAATATGGAAGTATGTGGGGTTTGACCACATTTGTGATTGAAACAGGACCCACATAACTTGTGCAAGATTTTCAAACCTATTGCCCCATATGTCCCAACTAGTTTGAACCTCGTGCCTAATGCACAGGTGTGTGTGCATTTAACGGTACATATTACAAAATTACAATTACAAACTACATTTTCGAAACCTCTTTATATACAACATTCTGCATGTATCCATTGAGACCCTAGCCGCTAAAAATCTTGATGTTTGCACTGCTTGTGACCCAAACTACATTTCCAAAATCTCTTTATATACGACATTTCGCATGTATCCATCGCGACCTTGGCTATTGAAAATCTTGATGTTTGCACTGCTTGTGACCCGTGAGATAGCAACATACAATTGACCGTGGGAATAAACTGGAGATAGCAAATATACCCCAACATTGTTCAACTTGTAAGTAAGTAGTAAGTTACTTATTTAGTAGGTATCAATCTATTGAAAATTATTTCTTTGTTTTTGTATGTTGATAAGTTCCAGTATCCAGACCCCCTCTCTGTTCATAATGGTTAGGGTTTCTAGTGCAGCCAATTTTCACATGCATCATAATAATACCTTCGGCATCCAGCATATTATTATTATTGGCAAAATTATTTTTCTGGGCAATTTGATCATTGTAATTACCAATATATCTATTAAGTTTGTGTGCTAAAATGGCAACTGACATCCATTGCCATTATTATTATGGCAAGTGCAAGCCTTAAAATTGCCAATATCTAATAAAAGTGTGTTTAACGGCTGCTTGCTCTGGCAATGTAAAAAGCATTGAAAATTTCCAATATTCTAAATAAAATTTCAAAAAAAAAACCCAACCCAACCCAACTCTTTTAGTTGTTGAGAATCAGACAGGATGAGTGTACCTAAGTCCAAAAACCCCAAAATAAAAAATTAAAATTAAAAAAAACAATTACAACACTAATATATATTATTCTCCACCGTGCCACGTCTGTATTCCACTCTTTCTCTGCCCCGTCAGTGTCGCAACCCTAGCTTTGGGCTCGTGACCAAGGCAAAGGCATTGCAAGGTTACGGGCCAAGAGGAAGCCCGGGAGTTAAGGCAAGAGGAAGCCCGGGAATCAAGGCAAGAAGAAGCCCGGGAGTCACGTCACATACTCCCGGGAGTGTAAGAGAGTGTGAGGGAGTGTGAGGGAGTGAACACTCACACTCCCAAGGCAACTCCCACTTTGGGAGATGGAGTCCCGGTGGATTCCCGACACTTCAAAGAGCGATTGTAGGGGTCAAACCTCAATGTCTTGTGGCGTTCTTTATATCATTGGAAAGCTCTTGAAACGTAGATGTCTAAAATGAGCTCGCATTGCTCATTCAGACATCTGAAACACAAGTTATGGCCAAAAGAAGGGCCGGGAGTCAAACTGCCAATTTGACTCCCGACCACAAAAAGTCGGGAATCGACCCGATTTACTTAGCTGTAGGGGGCGTGCCACATATCGTTGAAAAGCTCTCGACGAGAGCTACAACTTTTTTTCAGACCGCATCACGATCTGAGGTCTGCTCGCAAAGTTATGGGGCTCCAAAGTTGTGAAAGTCCCATTTGGCGTGATTTCGGGACTCCCACTCGGGAGTCCCAAGAAAAAGAGCCATTTGGATGTAGCCTCCGTGGAGAGCTACAGAGTATACTATAAGGGGGAAGGTGGTGGCTTCCCCCAAGTCCGGGCCGTGATGAGTCTTGTGTGTTCGTGTTGCCCGTGGCTCGTCCTAGCACCAAGGGTGCTCCAACTATGCACTAACCACTTTGTGTGGGTTGTGTGTAGGCCCGTGTGAGTGAGTGAAGCTTGTCAACTCTTCCTAGTCCCATCGCGGAGCTCCAACACGCCCCTCTACCCCTCAAAGTGTTGTGAGCTAGGGAGTGTGCTCCGACTCCTCCTTCTTTCGTTGTTTTCTACTTGGGCTCTCATTTGAGTCCTTTGAGGAGTTGGGAATGCGTCAGTCAGAATAAATAGACCATGATGGGACAAATGGATGATTGGACGGATGGACAAATGGATGACGGGATAGATGGATGAAATGATGTTTCACGACGTCCTTTATTATATGTAATGCTGGAAGAGTTGAAAACTTTTATGTCTAGGTTAGGGAACTTGAAAGCACCATCAGATTATTGTGGTGCATTAGGAAAGCACATCATGGATAGGAAATTGGGGTTGATGAAAAGCCATGATTGGCATGTGTTGATGCAACAATTAATGCCTTTAGCTTTGAGAGGATTAATGGATCCCCATGTTTGGCTAGCATTCATGCGCCTAAGTTGAATATTTCGTAAAATATGTGTGAAGGTGTGGGATCCAATAAAATTACCTATGTTGCAAGAGGATGTGGCAACTACACTCAACCTACTTGAGTGGGAGTTGCCCGAGGCATTATGTGATGACACATTTATGCTTATATGTGGTTGAACAGTTGGCCATATGTGGCCCAGTGCATGCTAGGTGGATGTAACCTATTGAACATGCTTTGAAGACATTCAAAGCTTATGTGCAGAATAAGGCACAACCTGAGGCATCAATAGCAAAAGGCTACATTTATGACGAAACCATTGGGTTTGTCATAGAATACATGCAAGAATTCAAGCATGTCCAACACCATATATGGGTCCCATATGAAGAAGGGGTTTGTGGTGAGGTGTTGGAAGGTGCAGGAATTAAATTCATTTTGCCAAAAGAATGTCATGATCTAGCACATCAATATGTGCTCACAAATGCAACATGCTTGGCACCATGGGTCAGGTAAAGTACCTTAGACCCTAATAAGGTTTAATGGGTTTAATATTTATAAGGTTTATGGGTTCTAGTTTAGGGATTAGGGTGTTGATATTAAGGTTTAAAGTTTAATGCCTTTTGGGTTTTTGGTTCATTGTTCAAGTTTTATTGGATGTAATGTTTATATGGTTTATGGTTCAAGGTTTAATGTGTTTAAGCTTTAAATTAATTTGGTGGATATATTTTGAGGAATGTAGGAAACATGAGGAGCAAATTCGAGCGAATAGGATACGAGCTGAGTTTGAAAACTACTAGTAGATAGATGCTTCAATAGCAGTAAACCCATCCAATTTCCAACTGAACTCACAAAAGTCGTGAACTTGAAAAATTGGATTTGAAATGCAATTCAAACCCACATTACAAATGGTGGCACAATTGAAGACAAGGATGTAGTGTATCTGTCAATGAAGCCAAAGTCGATTGCTTTAAGGTACACAAAAATGAGGGCGTATGGAAATCATTACAGGGTCAATGAAGGTGGTGCAGAAACCACAATGCCAACATATGATTTTGGGGTTGCATCCATTTTCCAATAGCCACAAGCAACACATGAAGGCATTACACTTAGTTCTATCCAATATGTGGGAGTACTAAAGGACATAATCTTGCTAGATTATGGATTTGTATCCCAACCAGTGGTACTCTTTAAATGTGATTGGGTTACATTTGGGTATGATAGATGGGGTAATCCAACCTACAAACAAAATGAAGATGGGTTTTTGTTGGAATATTTTCACCACTTGAAAGCAGAAATAGATGAACCATACGTGTTTCCAATGCAAGTGCAACAAGTATTCTATGTGTAAAAACTTAGCACACCATAGTGGAAAATTGTTATTCACAAGGAGCCAAGGTCTAAGCGCCCGGTTGCCTTTAATTGTTTCAATTTGAGCTTTGCTTTTGGCAAAACACCCTTGGATACTTATAGATGATTTGTCACAACATTTATGGATTTCAATTACAACCCAATGTTTGATACAACCACCCTTGGATCATATGTTGATGCTTGTTGTTTATGATTATTTTTGCTATAAACAAGTTCTAGAAATAACCCCTTGAAACTTTTGAACTTGCACATTCAAACATCCACATGGTTTCCAATTTTAGGGGTAGCCTTATCTAAGCCGTGCTCTGCATCGACTTTTAATTGTGTCCTTAGTTTGAAAGGCTTTACACATCTATTATTACTTTCCATTGTGCGCTTCATAAGCTTAGACATTTGGGCATGATGTAGGTTGGGAAAAACAAAAAGAAGGATTCGATTTTTTGTGCCTGGGTGAATGGACCAAACTCACACCCTTTAACCCTATGGTCAGACAACCTTAACTTACTAGACCATTTTCCTCCACAATATATGCATTGGAAGTCAGGGCAATCCTTCTCTTCTTGTAGCAAAGGAACTTGAGTAGTTTGGGTCTACTCAAATACTTCATGATAAAGCTTAGGGGTCAACCATTGTTTTACAAATTGCCCCACATTCATTTTGACATAATACGTCAACAAGCCTTCAAAACGTTCCTTTAACACCATCACATTGATTTTTTTGGTAGCCATAATTGATAAAATATATGCCACAAAAAACTTTGATTATGAAAGACTATTTTGGTATGTCTTGCAATATTAACCCAACACAACATTGTTAGGAATTGATTGAAGCTTCCAAAGGACTAAATCTATACCCATTGCTATTACAATAAATAATACAAACAACATCAGAGTGTAACATTGTAACCCCAACAAACTACAAAGTTTTATGCACATTCTCTTTGCAAAATTGTGGAATAATAAACTCACTAAAAGTTTTGTTGTAGTTTAGGGTTCCATAATATCCCCATGATGATACAAATGTTTTCCCACCAAAATGATTGTAAACATGTTACAATGTAATGGGTTAAAGTAAATATGCATATTTGAACCAAGTTGCCAATTGAAATGTTGCATACTAAGAATTGTTTTAAAAATTAAACTTGGCTACAACTTCATGTGAAGGAGTTACATCATAAATGTATCACATGAATATTGCACAAACAAACAACAAAACCATATGTAAGAAGAGGATATTAAACTGATGATTGGAACTTGTCTTTCAACTTTTATACATGAAAGGTCCATAATCAAATTCTTTTCTAGTAGTTAATCATCACATATATAGAACATGTAAGAATGAGATGCATAATAATAACTAAACATGGATTGACAATATAAAATATACATTAAGATAATAATATGATATCAATAAATTACAACCCACACTTAGACATTATAGTAAAAAAATTAACATGTTACAACAAATACATGTACATGTTCCAAGATATCATTAGGTATACATATGGAGAAAAACATTATGGAATCAAAAGCTACATACCAATGTAGCCAAGGCAAGGATACATTATATATGTACATGACAAACTAACTTAATAATATGAAACTAACATGTTACAAAAAGCCTTCACAAGTTAGGAGACATTATCAGATGTTATAGCAAATTGGGATTATTGCATTATCAAGGTAAATGGGACTAATTACAAC
>Ga0209611_10013338_pt1 | contig 11303 bp, 28 predicted proteins | sample S1TSphgellanicum_3_FD_187693 | JGI IMG/M metagenome (GOLD analysis project Ga0209611, IMG submission 187693) | Host-associated microbial communities from peat moss isolated from Minnesota, USA - S1T2_Fc - Sphagnum magellanicum MG (SPAdes) (version 2) | ecosystem: Host-associated > Plants > Peat...
GGCGGCGGCGGCGGCGGCGGCGGCGGCGGCGGAGGCGGCGGCGGCGCAGGCGGCGTGGGCGGCAGCGTGGGACACGATCAATCCGTGCGGTTTACTCGCCGAGTTAATTGCATGCGCCTGATCCGCACCGGCCTACGCCGAGCTTTCTGATGCCAAAAATTCTCGTCAGCCGTGACCCGGTGCCGGACATCACCGAAAGCCTGAGCAGAGCGGATGCCATCGCCGCCGCGCGCCGGATGGGCAAGATGCTTGTCACGGACCTGGCCCCTGTCTCAGACATGGAGGACAAGATCCTGGTCGATCTTGCGAACATGGAGGCGGCGGAGATCCTCGCGAACTACGAGCGGCACATGGCGAATTTCTACACGCTCCCCACGGACCTGGAGGGCGAGCTGACGCGCCTCTATCGCGGGGAGTGGTCGATCTGGTCAGGCTTCCCCGGAACCGGCAAGACGACATTTATTCGTCAAATGTGCATGCGTTTCCTGCAGCTGCTGCAGAGCGGTGAGTGCGTCTTTATCGCGACCCTGGAGCAGGACCCGCAGTGGTACATCGTCGAGATGGCCGCGACAGCCGCCGGGGTCGAGATGCCAACCGTGCGCCACATTGAGCAGTTTTTGGATCTGTACCGGGACAAGCTCCGCGTGTGGGGCGTGATCGGGATCGCGGAGCACCGGCAGCTGCTCTCGACGGTACGGTATTTAGCCGAGAAAGAGGGCTGCCGGCATGCTATCATCGACTCACTGATGGCGCTGGATGTGGACTCAACCGACAATGAAGCTCAGCGAAAATTCGCGAATCTGGTATCAGCTACCGCGCGGGCGTACGGAGTACACATTCACCTTGTGGCGCACCCACGCAAGCCTATGGGACCGGACCAGGCTCCGAATATCTGGGACGTTGCTGGGTCTTCGGATCTTGGGCGCCTCGCTTTCAATGTATTTTTTCTACGCCGTGGGGATATGGTCCCGGGCGATCAGGGCATCGGATCGATGGTGCTCACTGTCGTCAAGCAGAGAACGCGGGGCAGGATTGGCGAGCAGACCAGTTACTTTTACAGTCGACAGAGGCAGTTTCATCGAGATCCGTACGCTCAAGAGCCTACGCGGTACCTGCCTGATGGTAACTATCCGGAGCCGGGGCTGATGCAGGAGACCCCGGCCCCGATGCTGGACCCGTACCGTGTCGAGCGTGCGCCGGTATCGAGCGCGTGGGAGACGTGATTACTGTGATGGAGGATTCACCTAACATGAACCGCGACCTCCTCTCATGGGACATTGACCCAGGTACCCTGGACCTGAAGATCAAGTACAAAGGGCGGGTGGCGATGAGCCTGTTCCTTGGTGAGGCGATGGAGATCGCAGGTCGAGAGGCCGTCATGAAGCACATCGCGGAGATCAATCGCTCTACCTGGATCAAGAGATGGCATGTACAGAGGAGAAGCCGTGAATATTGATTTTTGGGAAGGGTTTTTTTTAGGCGTGATGGCGTACCCAGTGATAGGGCTGCTCATCGGCGCAATTGTGATTGGCATATTCGAATACTTGGACCGCGTTGTTGAGCCTCGAATGCTTAAGCGCTCCCGCATACGTCAATCCGACGGAGATAATACAGAGGTGAAGTCATGACGCCGATTCCAATCAGCTCAGCGAAGCGCATCGCCCTTGATTACGGCTATGACCAGGTCGTAATAGTTGGTCGCAAGGTTGGTGCGGACGGCGGCGAACATTGCACGACATACGGCGTAGACAAAGCAAACTGCGATGTCGCTGCGCGCATCGGCAATTTCTTCAAGCACAAATTGATGGGGTGGCCGGTAAGTCAATCCGACGGAGATTCACCTAATGAATGAGCTAGAGTGCAAATATTGCTGGATGGGGCCGCTGGGGATGCTCGTCATCTTCTTGGTTATGCTCTACGCCGTGGTGTCGTCTTGAGCAAAAAACCGCCCACCGTTGAAGAACAAAACTGGATGAGAAAAATATCCATCATGGGCTGCATCGCGTGCAAGGTCCATGTCGGCGCCTTTGTTCCCGCCGAGGTTCACCACATGACCTCTGGTGGCCGGCGAATGGGGCACCTGTTCACGCTCCCGCTGTGCCCGTACCATCACCGTGGCGTGATCGATGGCGGCATGGATGAGGCCTACGTCAAAAAAATTTACGGCCCCAGCGTGTCCCACGGGCGCAAAGAGTTCGAGGGATTTTTTGGCGCCGAGGAAGATCTACTAAAACAGGTGCAACAATGGGTTGGCTGGCCAAACAAAAACGACTTACATCCGTCTACTGTTTCGTCGTCGCTCAGCTCAACGACGTCGGAATAAGGCCCGAAGGAAACGAGATCAAGCCATGGATACGCCAGGAGATGGTAGACGAAAACTTCCAACCGACCCGCGAGGAGATCGGGATGGTACTATCGGGGCTGTTGCAGGAGAAGGCGATAACCCAGGAACAGATCAATGTCTTCATGGCGAGGCACGCGAAAAAAATCACCCTCAACTAGGTACGTTGAGTCCATCGAGCAGCAGGCCTTTTTCGGCAAATTGCGAACTGTGCCGTACGCTGGTGAGACGCTTCGAGAGTATTGCTGGGCAGTGCCCAATGCCGGAACTACAGGGGGTCGGCGAGGGGTGCTTGCTGGGGCTCGAAGAAAGGCCGAGGGAGTTACCAGCGGAGTACCTGACATCGAGTGCGCTATCGCAGCCCGTGGATTCCACGGACTGCATATCGAACTTAAGCGTCCTGATGGCGTGCCGAGTGACGTATCGGCCAAACAGCAAGAGATGATGGACCGGCTCAGAAGGGCCGGACGAAAGTGTGAGGTGGCATTCGGATGGGAGCACGCATGGAAAATTCTGATCGAGTACGTCGGCCTGTGAACCGAAAGAACCCCGCGATGGATGCCTACGTAGACGTGATGCGGGACGTGATCGCGCTCCGGTACTTCGCGCGCAACCACAAAATGACCATGGACCGCTGGGATCAGCTGGTGTCGCGCGACACACAGATCCGGCTGCTGTCCCAGTTCTACGTCCGGATCCGGAAACCGGACGTGCTCTTGACTGAGGACGGTCTGGAGGTCATGGGGTACCGCGAGTACAAAGGATAGGCGGGTGTCAGTCCCCGCCACCCCGCTACGCGGCAGCCATCTGGACCGGGTAGAAGACCCCGGTCTTGGTCTGCATCATTTTCCCGTCCCTGAGGGCGTTCTCCAGGTTCGTCGTCGTCTCGACACCCAACTCTGTCAGCCCATTGACGAGCCGCGAGATCACCGTCTCAAGGAGCGCGATGGCCTTATCTGGCTTCCCCCCGGCCCGGATGCGCTCAAGCAGCCGGTCGGCGTACTTCAGCAGCCTCGCCTCGCTCGGGGCCCGGGCCTGGTGCGTCCGCTTCTTGATCTCCGCCTGGAGCGCGTACTTGGTCACCTTGGCCGCGACCAGGCCCCGGATGGAGTTCTCCGACAGCAGCCAGGACCGGAGCACGCTCTTGGAGGATCGGGCGAAGTTCGCGCGCCGGCTGTACACCCCAGCCCGGTCCTTGCCCCGGTCCTCCTCCGTCAGCGGCTCCGCCGTAACCGTCTTCAGGACGGCCTCGTAAAACCGCTTATGGACGGCCTCCAGGGCCTCCAGCTGCCTCTTGCCCTCCTCGGGGGTCCATGGTGCGGGTACCGCCCTCCGTCGGCTCTGGGCGAGCCCCAGCTCGTTTTGAGTGGTCCCTACCAGGGCCCGCAGGTAGGTCATGCGGCTCGATGTCGAGGCCGCGCTCGCGTCGAGGGACACGCGCGTAATCTCCCGTATGTCGTCAGGGGTAGCAACGTACCCGTTCTCTTCCAGCTTCATGTCAATCTCCTAGGTTGTAAAGGATCGTCCAAAGTTTCGCGACAAGGTTCGTCAGGGCGTCGATGTCCGCCTTCACCATCTCCAGCTCCCGCTGAATATGGCGCCGCTCCCCATCGCCGGTAGATCGAAGGCGCTCCGAGAGCGTCACCTCCGTCATTACAAGAACGTCACGCCTGTGCCTCAGAATCATCAGGATTTGCTGCACCTCGGGCTTGGTCAGGTTGTTCATGTTCACGTCAATTTCCTTTCGTTTCAGGTCCGGCAGCATCTAACCACGAACGAGATGCGGTAAAATGCAGGAAATCGCTGATTGTTGTGCAAGAAGATGTTTACAAATCAGTGCCTTATGTAGGCTCTATTGACAGATTTTTCTGACGTGTTAGGTTTTTTGTAGGATCAAAAGGAGACAGAAGCATGGCGACGGCGACAGTGAAGGTGATACCACCCGTTCCTCAGGAACCGGTGAGAGAGTACACGCTGGTTCTCAGCGAAAAGGAAGCCAAGGCACTATATGCCGTATTGCAGTCTGTGGGCGGGTCGCCAACACATTCCGGGCGAAAACATACGCAATCCATTTACGATGCGCTATATAGAATTGGTTTGCGTATTGAGAATCTTAGCTCTGACTTTTTCAAAGAGGGCGAGACGCGCCTTTATTGGAGAGACGGGGCGGGTCTGTGAGCGCTATCACCGTCAGCCGCAAGAGCGAGGATTTCGCGAGCGAGGGCGGCCACTGGTATGACGCCACTACCGGCGAGCCACGGTACACGATCATCGGCAGAAACGGCAAGGAGCGCGGGACGACGCTCGCCGACGCCCGCAAGGGTGGCCTGGTCCCCTCGGTCACGACCATCGCCAAGGTCGAGGCGAAGCCAGCCCTGACGAACTGGCTCGTGCAGCAGGGGATGATGGCATGCCTCACCCTGCCGCGCGTTCTTGACGAGAACGACACCGACTTCATGAAGCGTGCGCTGGAGGACTCGAAGCAGCAAACGCGCGCGGCGGCAGAGCGCGGCTCGTACCTGCACGGATTGCTGGAGAAGTCGGTCCCCATTGAGTGCCTGCACCGGGACGTGGAGCACGAGGATGAGGGTTATGTGCTGCCGGTGCTGCAATGGTTGTGGAAGAATTTTCCGGGTTACACGTGGCACGTCGAGCGCACTATACCGACCAGCGGCGGTTACGGTGGAAAGGTAGACCTGCACGGCACGCACCCGACGCTGCCGCCGGTTGTGTTCGACTACAAGTTCAAGGACTTTGACGACCCCGCGAAAAAGCTCGCCTATGACGAGCACTGCACGCAGCTGTGCGCTTACTCGATGGCGCTTTTCCGTTCTCTCGATACGAGGATGATCAATCTTTTCGTTTCATCCACGGTCCCGGGCCTGTTCGTGGTGAGGGAGTGGAACATTGAGGACAAAATTTACGGCTGGAGGGCGTTCTGCGCGATGAAAGACTTATGGTGCGCGCGGAACAGGCTGGGGCATGAGTTGTGCTGACGTAGCCTACGCCCGCAACCGACAGGGGTACGTTTTCAAGGCACTCACCGACAAAGCGAAGCGCGCGATGGGTGAGTTTCTCGGCGGCCCCTGGCAGATAGCGGCGGGGGTCTACTGGAGCGAGGTGAGCGATGACAGACTGGAAGGGGCAATCTCCAGGCTCAGGTCGATGAATCTGCGTGTCGAGGAACGCTCGGGGTCAGTCGGTGAAGTGGTCAGAGGACCCAAGCGAGTGGACGTCAGCAAATACCTTGCGTGACCGGTGGTACAATCACGACATGAGCGAGGAACAGCAATGGATCGACATCTTGAAGGAGCAGCCCCGCAAGGGAGAGCGCTTGCTTGTCCGCGTGATTGGCGGAGTCAGCAGGATCGTGACCTATAACCCATACTCGTACGAAAATTGGTGCATTACCCACTACAAGCGCATGCCGGTGGGTAATGAGCGGAAAGTCTGAAACCAGAGGAAAGTAAATGACGACGATTCAGAAGCACATCTCGGAGACGTACGATGGCAAATGGGCCGGGGACGCGCGACACCCACTCAAGGCGGGGGAGGTGGGTTTCCTACTGGAACTCACTCCCGTATCTTCCAACCCCAATTTCGTCCCCCGCAAGCGTCTGGAACTCAGACCGCACCCTGTCCGACGAGCTGGATCCCTCGAAGAGATCCTTTTTGGAACCATCTTTGGCGACAGGACCGACGTCGAGGCTCTGGGAGTAGCCCGGGTCACCGAGGTCGCGGCGAACGGGCGCGGGCGCGTGCAGACGATCTGGGGCGACGAGGCGATGGCCGCGCTCGATACCCTTGCGTACCCGGACCTGGCGGATGGGGTTGACGTCAGCGTCGAGTACGTCAAGCCAGAGTACAACGATGCCGCCGCTAACGGTTGAGGTCTATTATGACGAGTGGTGGGCCCAGTGCGCAATCAGCTCTATTGCGGTCTCTGTCGCGGTGTGCTATATCTGCTGGTGGTTCTACACAGAGATCATTGACTACACCAAGTGAGGCTGACATGAGCGATCTGTATGCGACGAAATGGAAGCAGCGCCGCGTCCCCGGGCGCGTGCTCGTATCAAACCGGTTCCGGTACCTTGAGGGTAGCCTCGCTACTGACGCGGCCCTGATCGAGGACATTGTCCTTGAGAGCATGCCCATTCAGTTCGAGCAGCCAGAGGGGCGCCGGATATGAGCGCCCAGGTACTGCCGTTCGCGGCGCAGGCTGTGAGGCGCATCTGCCCTTGCGGGTGCAATCGTTTGGCGCAGCCCGGGGATCCGGGGTATGGCAGGCGCGTGATGATATTCGGCAAATTAGGGTACTGGCGCAAGGCCTGCATCCTAAGGCTGGCCGAGCTAGCGCTCCATAAAAAGGGCCGGTCAGCTGGGGAAGCTGCCGGCCCGTGTGTCACTCGAACGGTGACGTCCTTGGCGGGATTGTCGAATCCGACGGGCTAATTTTAGCACATGGGAATCTTACTTATCATCGTCGGGCTCGCGCTGCTCCTGTATAACTTGCTGAAGGCATACAAATGACCGTACGGCAAGGACCTTGACAAGGGTCAAGATAGCCGTTAATCTGGCAACACTTTCAGACAGGAGATGACCATGAACGACAAAGAGCAAGCCTTTTCCCGCGAGAACCTGCAGCGCGCCCTGGGCGCCGAAGTAGCCAGCCGGATTGTCGAGGTTGAGATCCGGAGCGTCTACGGCAACAACCTGCTGTACCCGGTGAACCAGGTCGCCAAGGACTTCGCGGAGCTGCTGGGCGTCAAGACCTTCAACCGCGCCCAGGTCGAGGGCATGAAGAAGCTGGGTTACGAGGTGCTGCGCACCGCCGCCGATCCGGTGCAGCTATGAAACAAGTTCCCGCCGGGAACAAAGGAGACTGAGATGTTTTTGTTTGCATTTGCCCTAGCGGCTGCCGTGTTCGCGATGCTGATCGTGCTCAACCATCAGGATCCATTCGCATGAAGTACAAATTTACAGGAGAGACCAGGATCGTCTCTGGCGTGACCTTGCGCCGCATACGGGCGGTTATTAATTTCGGTTTCGTGAACGCCGGCTCTCCAGGTGGTTGGATAGAGTCCGAGAAGAATTTGTCTCAACATGGAGACGCCTGGGTAGACGGCGACGCCTGCGTGTATGGTGACGCATTCGTGTCTAATAATGCCCAAGTATACGACCATGCTATGGTGTACGGATTTGCTCACATCTCCGGTGATGCTTGCGTGTCTGGAAATGCCAGGGTGCACGGTAGCGCGCTTGTGTACGGCAATGCTCGCGTACTTGAAAATGCCGAGGTGTGCGACAATGCCACCGTGAACGGCGAGGCATCTGTTTTTGGCAATGCCAGGGTATCTTTTTATGCCCGCTTGTGCGCGGGGTGCGTTTGTGGTGATGCCAGGGTGGGCGGTTTTGGCTCCTATCTTTGCGTGGGCCCAATTGGGTCACGTAGTTCGCATTTGACTGTGACCCTTGACGAAAAAATCAAAGTCCGATACACCACCGGGTGTTTTAGTGGTAGCCTCAAAGAGCTGAGGGCTGCGGTCCTAATGAGTCACGGCAAAACCGGCGTCTGTGCAAAGCAGTACGCCGCCGCCATTGCGATGGCGAAGGTGTGCGTAAAATGACCAATCACGGAGGTTTTCGGCGCAAGCTACCCGAGGAAACTCTGCGCGCTATCTACGAGTGGGACGACAAGCGCACTAAGATTGGCCCGGTCAAGCGCGCTATCGCCGACTGGAGGAAAAGCCGAAGAAAGATCGGGACCGGCAAGAAGCTCGCTGAGTCGCTCGGCATCAGCAGCACCACGCTCTACCAGATCATATCCGCGAGGAGGCAGGCATGAACCAGGAGGAGGCGGAGATAATCCGCAGGCGACAGGCCAACTGCAAGGGTCACCGGGAGCGCGAGACCTGGATTGGGACCATGGTCGCAGGCTCGATGACCAAGGTCGTCGGCAGCGTCTGCGCCCACTGCGGCATTAGCCGCTCCGAGTACGAGGCGACCTTGGCCGCTCCGAATCCATTCCTGCAGGCCGCCGCTCATTCTTTGAATTTTGTTGGGAGCCACGGGAGCAACCCGTAACATGCTTCACCGAAAAACATTCATCCCCAAGAAAGAGCTGCGCGCTTATTACGAGAAGTACAAAACCGAGTACGAGAAGCTGCGCGACCTTTACTTGGATTTGACCAAGAGACACACTGCGCTGGAGAAAGCCAACTCCGCCAAATACTACGAGCTGGACGAGCTGCGCAACCAGGTCGCCTCTCAGACGCGTATACTGACATCCACCAAGATCGCGGCAGAGCAGAGCCACAAGTCCCTGGACGACAGTCACAAGGCATACGCCAAGGCCTTCAATCGAGCAAACGAATTGCAGCAGGAGGTTTATGACTTACAAGCAAGAATCCGGCACCTCGAAGACACCCTCAACCGCAGCATCTGGAGTCGATTCTGGGAGTGGGTCATCACCAGATTCGGCGCCACGGATCGACATCCGTGAGGTATTCGTCAACGCCGGCCAGCTCTGCAACCAGCTTGCGCGCCTGACCAAAGCAGTGATTGAGTCCGGAGTCAACTATCCCCCATCTGTCAAATTGGAGCTTGGCAATTCGGTGGCATTGATAATGCGCTTGCACAAGCACGCAGACCCCGGTATAGTTCCATCACCAACTGACCAGGAGCTGACATCAATTCTCCAAGTACCAAGAGGCCATTTTCGATTTCGGAGTCAACGGCACCGGTAACGCCGTCATCAAGGCCGTCGCCGGCTCGGGCAAGACCACCACGCTCGTCGAGCTTATCCGCCGGATCCTCGCCGCGCGCCCCGCGACCTCGGTAGTATTCCTCGCCTTCAACAAATCGATCCAGGTCGAGCTGTCGAAGCGCGGCGTGAACGCCAAGACCTTCCACGGGCTCTGCTACGGTCCTGTGACCCGCGCCCGCAAGGTCAAGGAGGTCGACAGCGACAAGATGTACAAGGTTATCGACGCGCGCCTGGGCGAGGTCGAGGGCAAGATCTACGGCAGCTTCCTGGAGCGGCTCGTCGGCCTCGGGAAGCAGGTCGGCATCGGGTGCCTGGTCGAGGACACGGCCCAGGCCTGGATCGACCTGGTGCAGCACCATGACCTGGAGCTGGAGAACGACCAGGCCGACATGGGGACCGCGATCCAGTACGCGAGCAAGATGCTCGACGCCTCGAACAAGTCCGAGCTGGTGAACTTCGACGACCTGCTCTATTTCGCGGTTAAGGACGGCATCAGCCTCCCCAAGTTCGACCTGGTCCTGGTGGACGAGGCCCAGGACACGAACGCCATCCAGCGCGCAATCATCCGCAAGATCCTCGCCAAGGGCGGGCGCGTGATCGCGGTCGGTGACCCGGCGCAGGCCATTTACGGGTTCCGTGGCGCCGACAGCGAGTCCATTAACCTGATCAAGAGCGAGTTTGACGCGACCGAGCTGCCCCTGACGGTGAGCTACCGGTGCCCGCAGGCGGTGGTCCGGCACGCGCAGCAGTGGGTGAGCCACATCGAGCACGCCCCGAGCGCGCCCGAGGGCAAGGTCGCCAGCCTCGACAAGTGGGACCACTCGGTGTTCGCGGCGAATGATCTGGTTGTGTGCCGCACCACCGCGCCCGTGATTTCCCTGGCGTTCAGGCTGCTACGCAGCAACGTCCAGGCGAACATCATCGGCAAGGACATTGGGAAGGGTCTCAAGAGCCTGATCAAGAAGCTCAACGCGAAGGGCGTCGACCACCTCCAGGGGAAGCTGGACGCGTGGCGCGAGCGCGAGGTCGAGAAGGCCATTGCGAAGCGCCAGGAGGCCCACGCTGAGGCGATCAGGGACAAGCACTACGCTATCAGCTTCCTCATCGAGAGCCTGCCAGAGACCGACAGGAGCGTCCCCGCGCTGCTGGGGCTGATCGACCGTTTGTTCGCCGACAAGAGCAACGCGGTGCTGCTGAGCACAATCCACAAGTCCAAGGGCCTCGAAGCGCGCCGGGTGTTCTGGCTCAACAGCAGCCGCTGCCCCGCGCGCTGGGTGACCCAGGACTGGCAGAGGGAGCAGGAGATCAATCTGTGCTACGTCGCGACCACGCGCGCCATCGAGGAGTTGCATCTGATCGAGGAAGATGGCTATAATGAACACAAGCGGGCGGCGTAGGGTCGCCCGCAAACAGGAGATGACAATGAATCTGGCCTATCTTTACAATGAATTCAGGAAAGATCACGGCATCCTTGACAGCATCCGCTTTACCGCGCGAGAGCTTGGCATGAAACCGTTGAATGTCGCCAATGAACTGGGACTTGTTGATTACTACCTGGAGCACAGATCATGATGAGCAAGAAATTCCACGGGGACGTCCGTCCCCTCTCGCACGACACCCGGTACATGGATGGCGGGTTCGTCGGCAGCGTCGACGACGCGATTGCGCAGGCCCGCGCCGCGCGCAAGTACCCGCAGCACGCCCGCGCCAAGGTCTACAACGCAGCAGGCCGGCGCCTGAGCCGCGACCGGATCGCGCTTCTGCAGCACCTGAATCTGGTGCCGCTGTGAACATAGACGAGCCGGGATTTTTCGGCCTACGGAACGGTTTCGAGAGTGGTATTATCAAGCCCAAGGAGATGAACATGGCGAAGTACAGGTTGGTGGTGGACAACACGGCCGTCACGAAATATGACTGGCACAGGCTGGAGGAGCTTTCGGGTGGGACTTGGCGCCTGGTGGCGAGCGGAAGTGAAGAGGACGTCAAGCGGGTGATCGAGAAACTGCTGAATGCGGGCTGGGTGCGCGAGACCCTGGTCAGGGAGTTCGAGATCCGTGAAAAAGCACTGTAACGGGGTGAAGCTCTCGGGACAGTACCGGGGTGCGCCATGCAACGCGCGCCCCGTCTTCCAAGTCCGCAACAAGGACTACTGTGTCCCGCACGCGGCGATAGCCGCCAAAGAGCCCCATCGGTTCC
>Ga0209611_10013339_pt1 | contig 11302 bp, 7 predicted proteins | sample S1TSphgellanicum_3_FD_187693 | JGI IMG/M metagenome (GOLD analysis project Ga0209611, IMG submission 187693) | Host-associated microbial communities from peat moss isolated from Minnesota, USA - S1T2_Fc - Sphagnum magellanicum MG (SPAdes) (version 2) | ecosystem: Host-associated > Plants > Peat...
GATTTTAGATTTATGGAATGTACTTTAATAATTAAATAAATATTTAAACTTAAATTTTGTGATCATTTAACTTTACTTGTGTGAAAAAGAGGTAAGAATAATACTTTAAAAGGTGAAGGTTTATAATCTTTTTTTCTAGTTGTGTGCAATCAATGGGAGGTAGGGAAGAACTTTCCCATTGGTAGGCCACAATCTTTGTTGTGATGTTGTGGAATATCTTATGTTAATGGGGCTAACATGACTATTGAACCATTAAACACCTCCCATCCATCTCTTTCCTATAAGTTCTACAACTTCCAATGTTAGTGGATTCAAGAGCATTATCACCATGAAGCCTTTTTAGGAGTTTTATTCCATTAAGCATTTTTTTTTTAATTATTCATTTCTTAACAAGCCATATGCATGTTGTGAGCATAAAATAGCTAGTATGTTTCAAACTTGGTTTACAAGTTTTGTATATAAGCTATAGATCTCTTTGGATACCAATTGGATCATGAGTTTTAGAAACGATACATTTTGTTGTCTTATATATGAGAATATTATGCAAGACTTATGTTTGCAACAATTGTTTTGTGTGTGGGGAACCTTCTCATTTTAAATAGTTGAACAATTGTTTTTGAAGAAAAAACCAACAAAGAGGGTGTAAAAGAAGTGAAAAAAATAGTGTAGATCACATTTCATTTATGAAGTCATAAATTGAAATAAAATTTATTGGCTAAAGCATATAAAATCTTCAACCTATGTATAACATTTTTTCAACAATAATGTTTGGATCCTTGTAGAATTCAAAGAATTGGTCACATGTCATTTGTAGCATTCAATTGATATGCTATTAGATTTGTATTTGAACTCCTCCAAGTAGTTTGGACATTATAAATAGGATGGCAACAAAATTTGAGATGCTACGAACAACAATATTTTTTTTACCAATAAAAAGTTATTGAATTTGTTAAAGTGGATCTATGAGAGAAAGGTTTTGGGCATAAAATCTTTTTCTTTCAACTTCCATGTATATTTTGCAGAGGTTGATGTACAACCTCTTCCAAATAACCTCTTCCAAATCATAATCATCTAAGAACATGATGGGGTTTTGAAGGAAAGTTGAATTACAATCTTGAAAATGTGTTCCATTGAATAAATTATGTACTTTCTTTTCTTCATTTAGAGCAAGAACAACCACCTAAATTTATATGCACAAAAAAAACACATTTAACAATGAAACCTAAAGTTTCTTTGTGTACAATATTGAATAGAACCAAAACAAATTAAAGTTCATTAATACCCCAAGGGGGTACACTCTTTTTTTAATTTACAAAATACATTAATAAGAATATAAGGTCCCATATATTTGTCTTTGGGTCAAATTTATAATTTAATTTCATAATAAGATTATGTTTAACTAAAAAAACCAAGATATAATTAATATAGGATATGTGTTAATTTTTGGTATTAGAAAAGTAGGAAAAATATATCATATATGTATTAATACTTTAAGGTATTATCTGTTAATAAGTTCAATCAATAGGTTAGTAAATGAATTAATACTAGTAAGTTCAATTTAAGTTGAATTAATAAGTTAGTGAGTGAACTAGTATTAATAAATGAACTATATAACCAAATGTGAAAGAACATGAAGTGAAAGATCCTTCCATGTCATTGATAGCTGAATCATTTTGAAAAAACTTACATGTACTTGAAACTACAACAACAAATAAATAATAGTTACATATTGATATATTTTAACTACAAAATCAACTAAATAACATGTTATCCTTCAACCAAATTAATAAACAAGAAAAAAATTTAAATATCGCACACAACCCCTTTGTAATGAACAGCTAAGTGATATTTCTTAATGTGTGCAATCTCCATTTTTAATCACTATTATATGCCATTTCTCACGCATTTAATTGAATGACATTCAAGTCAAATAATGCATTTTAATTTCCAATACAACAAAATTTTACTCAAAATGTTGCATTGTCATGTCAATTACTTTCATATTTATGTAAACATGATTGAAATTAATTTAAGGTCTCAATGACACCTATCTTTTCTATGAATGTGTGGAGGTGAGTTGTCTTCCACCTATTGTGGCATCTCATCTTTAAACATGCTACAAGACCCTTTTACATATGGCAAAGTGTGTTACTCATCTAGCTTGTTAGTTGTTGTCAGATCTTGCATTAAGGCATCTACCTTTCAATTGTATACAAGCACATGACGTGTCATATGCATCATCCTTTAGGTCCAAAACATTTTTTAGCCACTTCTTGCGTATTGTGTCATAGAACACTTCTATTTGAATTCACTCATTATGGAATCTTAAAAGATGGTCAAATTGTCTCTAGAATTGAGTTGTGTTGTTTCAATTAATTGATTATGTTGGCCATGGATTATCTCTAGGAGGTTGTCGAAAGTTATTCAAAAATTATAGAATAAACATTTGCATTCCTATCCCATAAATTTTATAGTCTTACAACCCATTTCTTGCTACCCAATATCCCATTTATATTTTGTTCTATGCATCTACATTTAATAATTCCTCAAATCCATAAATGGGTATAAGTCCAAGTTGACAAGTGTTCAACAATAATGTGATGCATTCTCACTAAACATATCTAGAAATGAACAAAGTAATTTGCATATCCAACTAAAGTGGTGATAGATATTATAAGGTGCACTATATTATTATACATTTTGACCTCTCCTAACAATTTCACATTTAATGAGGTTAACACGTTGAACATTGTTCCTCAAAACAATTCTTTCACCAATTAAACATGTAAGGGTTTTCAAAAAAGTCAACATGTTAAAAAAAAAATGGATTCGTTACCACAACATTTTTAAAAAATCATATCCATGTGGATTTTGCACAACACATTATGTGATCAACATATAATTAGCTTGTATGTTTCATTTAATGAAGAAAAACATTCAATGCACTTTGAATGATAACTACAAAGTATGATTAGAACAACCCCAAAATCGTATCATTAGTTTAAACAATCTAAAATATCTTTATCCATGTGTTCGTTATAGAGATTGGTTGGTTTTTAAAGATCTTATGTAGGAAATATTTTAGCAACCATAACAAAGATTATGGATGGATGGTTAATTTCTTTTTGTTTAGACTTTCTTAAAGGTTGTTAGTGACAACATTTCTCTATGAAATCAATTGTCTCACGTGTTATTCTCTTCACCCCCTTGTGTTGTCACTATGTTTTAACTTGGTTTTTTTTCTTCCCCTAAACCCTTTCATTTGAGACATGTTCAATTCAATGAATTTCTAATCAATTGTCTCTTTTTATGATACGCACTCATTGCAAGAAAAGGGGCTATATATCTCAAGAAAAATACATCAATATATGTGTGGCAAAGTGACCCAAGGCAAGAGAAGAAATAATTTTTTTTCTATTTACTTTTAATTGCGCACCTTATAACTAAAGGTTTCTTTTGTATTGAAAGCCCTATTATTATTTCACACCCTTCCTCTAGCCTAGCAATCCTAGAAAGATTTCTTATGGGACCAACAACCCCACATATCCATTCTTCATTTTATTTTGCATTCATTTTGTTTAATATGTTCTATTTTCTTTGAATATCTTGTCGTAACTATGTTACCAATTGGACATTTGGTTCAACAAGCCAATATTGGGGTCCAAATCACATTTAACAAGCCAATGTGTTTGCTTTGCATTTAGGATTATTATCCTTTTTGGGGTCCTTTTGCCAAAAAAACATCTTTTCATAAAAAGAAATTTTCAAATGAAATATTCTGAGCTTTTTATTTATTGTATTTATAGTTGCCCCAATATGTCTTTTTTTTTTTACAATCAATTTTGAATAAATATGAATTTTTGAAAGTGCATAAATTTTGCAAGATTTTGTGTTTTGTTTTGGAAATTTGTCACAATTTCAAATCATACCAAAAACATGTTAACATTTTCAATTTAATATTTTAATATTTTAATTAAGTTACAACCTTTTTAAACAATATATACATCATGTCACATTTATATGTTCCAAACGATTCATAAACTTTTTTAAAACCTTAAATTTGATAAACACAAAATTGAAAAAACATGAAAATTTGAGTGCTTTTTAGATGTGTTTAATTATACCCTATCACTACAAAAAAATTGAGGATGAAATAAATTGTATGACAAAAACTAAAGGGCCCTTTATGAAAATAGTGTTATTAAATGAAGTTGTTAAACATCCTTTGTTCAAACCAAACTTTAATATTGGAAGAGTTTTTGACTCATTTTAGATTTTTCAATATCCATATTATTCAATAAACACAATTTTCCATGATTCACAGGCTAGTAAAGTGGCACCACATAGACAAATCTAACAATTATTGTAAAAAAGTTGACATTTTGACATCAATTTTGGTTCGTTTGAGCTCAAATGCACCCATTGATGAAATAACATGTATTTATTGATGGCTTTAAAAAGTTCAAAAAGAACTAAAATGCTTGAAGTTGGAAATAATATCATTTCAACTTTAAAAAAAAGGCTGCAATGTTTAAAATGGTGAGCCAAACATTACGAGTTGTGGGACATGTAATCACAAATATTTCAATGTTTTGCCAACCCCATTCAACCCAAACTTAGGACTCTAGAAACCATTGCATGAAACCCATAGTAGTGTTGTTCAACATTAACCTAAATTTTGGCACCTAGGCTAATGTGGCAAAATATTTGAAACTTATCAAGAAATATTTTCATGACATGGCATAATATTTGGGTTTATCACATAATATTTTTGCCATGTCATTAGGAATATTCTCATGACATGAATGGAATATGATAATGAATATTCCTTATGCTCATGTTCATCTATTCACATTCTTCTCACATGCTCACCAATTAACATTCCTATTCAACTTTAACTAGAATTGACCATAATAATAAATGGTTTTGTATGATTTGCATGAATGTTTTTGTGAAATTTCCACCAACTAGGGTATATAATGATTTTCTCTTTAGAAACAAGAATTTTTAGAAGCATGTCAGATGAATATGTTATTACAATTGCAAATTTATGTAGATGTTGTTTGAACTTCTCACGAATTAATGTACAAACATTAGGGGAAAAGGAAAAATGGGTAAATTACAAGAATTTATATTACATGTTTTTCCATGTGATGCATTGCAATCCAATGATAGATGAATTCATTCATCAACCAATCTTAAGTTGTAACAAAATTAACTTAATCTTGGAATGAGTATCCATCCATCTTTAGGTAGGAGTGTATCGTTTTTGAATCCTTCAATGGTTTCAATGACTAGGTTCCACATAGCGGCAAGCATGTGCTAAACTAAACATCAATGGCACAATTAGACAATGTTTGAAGCCTTCTATGGTTTCAATGACTAGGTTCTACATAATGGCAAACATGTTAAACTAAACATCAATGGTGCAATCAAATAATGTATGGTAAAATTTTTGGTGGTACAAATGGTAATTAACAACATTGGATGTGTCATCCAACTTTTGCATAAATAAAAACACTACTTGAAATATATAAATGAACTGAACAACAATTTTGTTGTGAAGCTTTTATACCAGTTGAGTCTCACAATGACAATTGCATGAACATTGAGCTTGGAAACTTGGGCCATGAACCTTGAATATATATATACTCAATTTGTTATGGTTAAACCTGAAAAGGGAAATTTCAAAACATGTTGATTTAAATAATTGTGCATGCAAAATTTGCATATTCTTGGGAATGGCTACTAAAAAATGAACCTTATAATGTGTAAATATTAGACAAATTTTGAACTTGCAACAGTGCAAATCCAAAAAGATGGCATTCTTAGTGGGCTAATGAGTGTTAAATAAATTTAAAAATAGTAATATTGCTTGCTTTTGGGTTTTGCAATGGCACAAGTCCAAAAAATGGCATTGTTGTGGGGCGAAAGACCATAAAACCTTGACTATAAATTATAATATTATTTGGTTTTTGGTCTTGTGATGGCACAAGCCTAGAAATCCATGTACAGTTTTATTATAGTGCTAGTAACAAAATATTTGTACCATATCTTTTTGCATAAACACTCTAAGACATGTTTTTATAAGTGCAATTGTTGGTGTTAACAAATAATTATGAACATCATTATATTTCCTATCACAATGAAAGTGGTGTAAGGCCAACTTATTTCATTTTTTGTTGTTCAAGTACAATATTATACTTAAACAACAAAGGATGAAATAAGTAAAGTGCTCTTGGTCAATATTTATATTTCAATTCCAAATTTAAGCATTTATAAAATCAAAGAAAGGTAATTTTTAAAAACTCCTATGCATAATGTTAGGTTTGTAAAACACAATAATTTTTTTGTATTTAGTAGATTACTTTAATAATGTTTGGAATGGATGTTCCACATGATTCTTGGACACCATTAGACCTTAACTTTTACCCACCCATGGACTAAAGGGAGTTGGCAACAATCGATCCCAAGTTCCAAGGAAGAATTAAAGTGTGGGCATAAAAAAACTTCTACATGACTATAAGATTTATGTAATAGTGATAAATTGCATGTTCCTTCCATGTGAACAACTAGTGTCCATGGCAAGTTACAAAATAACAATGATTAAAAAAGAAAATAATTCTTTAAAAAACAGAATAAAAACAAAAGTTGAACTTGGTCACTTTTCATTTCAAAGAAAGCCAATTTATACACTTGGAACAATTAATTACATGGCAGAATTCCTATATCTAATTTGGTGAAAACTACTTGCTAACCATCAATTAAGGATTAATTATTAGATCAACTTCATGTATTTGGTTATTCATCGGATCCTCAAATAACAACAACTTTTGTCGATGTAATCTATAGCAAGTAGACCATGTTTTAATAACCCAACATATTATTGCTAATTGTTAATATAGTTGGCAATCAAGCTCTTAATCATTTGGTAGATTAGATTATAACAATTTCCTTACTAAATTTGACTATATTCCAACATTCCCCCTTGGTCAATTTTTTTTAATCCTAGTTGCTGCATGTATAGGTAGCCCCTTCGTAAGCAAGTTTGCGCTCATGTTTGAAGTGGCACAATATTCAAAAAACACCTCTCCAATAATGACCAAATGATTTCTCACATAATGGTGGCGAATGTCAATATGTTTTGTTCAATTTTGATGGATTGGATTCTTGATGAAAACAATGTTTGCTTGACTATTTGTGTAGATAATAGTTTCTTTTTCTTGAGCATATCCTAATTAACTCCTCAAGAAAACCTTATAATTTAAATAGCTTCATGTGTGGCTTGTGAAGTAGCCACATATTTAGCCTTAGTGGTAGAAAGCACCATTATGGTCTGTAGTTTGTTTAACCAAATGATTGTTGCATGGGCGCAAAAGAAACGTAAACTTGGTAGTTGAACATCAAGTGTCCAAATCACCTCCCCAATTTGAATCACAGAATCCAATGACGATTGTTCCATTTCTAGCCCCAAAATATTGAAAAAAAATAAATTTAATGCCTTGTAGGTACCTCAATATCCTTTTTACAACTTTCCAATGTGGCAACCCAAGATCTTGCATAAACTGATTTATTATACCCACAATAGTGGCAATGTCTAGTTTAGTAACTATCGGTAGGCACAAATTTTATTTTAATTTGCTCTTGGCCTACTAACAAACAATACTAATGGCATACACAATAACACTTAAATCACCTACAAATGTTGTTACAAACCATTCAAGTTAATTTGCAGACCATATTCATACATTCTTCTCATTTTGTTACTATTCCATTATTTCCCAAAATTTGGATTTTTTTTATAATAAAAAAATGTGATCAGAATCTAATTACTATAATTAGAAAACACGATAGATTCAACGTGTATTCAATAATTTCACATCAATATATTACTATTTTCTTTACTTAAAATTAAACATATCAAACATTTATAATATAAATGTGTAAAAATTAGAAATAAAAAACAGGAAAATATATGGTTCATAGCCCAACAAAACTTCAAATTACAAACTATGTTTCTATTATCTTTTCCAACAACTTTTTAAGTCTATATTTGTGTGTAAAACTATAATCCCTACCTTCATCATAATCAAGAACTACATCCTAAGTCCTTTCCTTCCAAAAGTAATTTGAAAATCAAAACTAAGCAAATGTTTTAATCTTGTATTATTAAATCTTTGCCATTCATGTGGTAACGTTAATCTCCTTCTGCTTTGGATTCCATCCTCAAAATCCTTACTATAGTAGATGAAAAGAACATTTGTTCTTCAATTTATTGTGTCAACCATCTATGGTTTTGCTTTACTCATTCTGAATTGTTAATATTTATATCTACACCTTTATTTGTGTTTTTATTTTAACTTCAGCTATTGCACTCATTTTCAAGGAACTAGAACTTCATGCAGTGGTTCTATTTTACTTATTTTTGCCCCTTTTAATATGTGTTCCACCATTAGTTTTGTACTTCTAAATGGTTCCTTTTGTATGTTAGTGTCATTAACTTTTAGCTAAGTCTTTTTTGCATGAATTTTCTGTTCTTGTTCCTTAACTTCTTCATTATGGTGATCATGTCCTCCTCCTCTAAGATTTTGTGGTTATTTTTCTGATTTCTCTTGTGTTGCTCCACTACATTCACTTCCCCTTCCTCCTTTGTTATATTAAAAGACTTTAAACTATTTGGACTTCTGTACATAAAATCTATAAATGTTTTCTTTAATGCAAAAAGGTACCTTCTATCCTTCCTCATCTCTCTTGTGTGCAACTAACTTTTTCTACATTTTCTTTTTGAATTATGCTTCTACCAACTCCCAGCACTCATTTAACATGGCATTAAAGTCTTCCATTTGTTGCTTGGTGTGTAATATCGAATAATATTGCACCAAATTGTTAAACTCCAGTAATTTGTTCTTAGCATTCAATGATCAAGATCTTTGTACTTTTCCAATAAATCATCGAACTTTGTCTTGGTTCTAAACATCTCCTTTTGTATTGTTAACACATCCAAGACTACCTACTCCTTCTCTTTCTCTTCCTTCTGTCTATGGAATTCCTTTGTTGCACCACAAATTTCATATGTATGATTTGTATAAACATTTGGTTGATTATATTTGTTTTTGTTTCATATTCCTGCAGCCAGGGTTCCTTCTCTCTTTCCAATGCCTCCTTATGTTTATATTCCATTAGTGTCTTCTAGTATTGTTGTTCTATTTCATTCCATATCTTTTCTTTCTTCCTTAGCTCCTGCCATTCCTTCTATTGAGCCATCAATTCCTCCGACTTCCTCTTAATCTCCTTGTTTTTTATGGTCAATTCTAGCATTTTAACATTCGCATTTTCCTCCAATTCTATTTTCAGTTTCTTCCAACCACTTATTCGTTACATGTATTCTTCATGTCCTTGGTCTTTCCATATCTATTGAAGCAATCCTTGTTTTTCTCCTTCCACTATGGTTCCTAATTTGGTTTTTAATGTTTGCACCTCTAAACCCAAATTACCCATCTTCAAGTTGATAATGGCCATGACTTGAAACATTTGTACAATTTTATTACTCTTTAGGACGTCATCTGCCATATATTGTACATTTTTGGGTGTGAAGTTTTGTGATGTCTCTTCCCTAGATTCATCTCTTGATGATACCACCCTATCCCACACCTGCCATTCTTGGCCAACCTCTGAAACTCTTTCTTTTGCTAACCTTGGTTTATTTTGTGATACCATTAATTGCAGCTAGTTTATGAACATTGAATCATGGTTATGTTAAAACCACCTACAATACATGAGGTTGTTGTTATTGTTGCTAATTAATTTGTGCTTGTAATGTACGTACATTTAGTACATCATCATGATGAACATTCATTTGTGCATGATAATCATACATGTCATCCATTTCATCACATTGCACATGTTATTGTTGTACTTGAATTGTTGCTGCTAACTATGGTGATCTACTCCTCTCATGCTTCATTTGTTGTAGTTGTTTTTTCCTTTGTTGCTCCTATAATGATCTATTTTCCCTTCAATGGTTTAGAAGGAACATGGGGTGTAACCACTTTTGGGATTGTAACTCCAAATGATTTTGTACTCCCCTTCATGAATTTCTAAGGTCTAATGTCCTCCCTTGATTTCTTTTTCTATTTCAATCTTTCCCCAATCTTAGATATATTTTTCCTCTTTTCTATGGTCCATGTAAATCCCCTCGATGCTCCTCTTTTACTATCCAGAACATGTCGTAGTTTTTCTTTGGTCCTTTTTGGTTTTTTATGGGTTTTTATTATTTTCTTTTCTACATAACCATAAATTCCTCCTAAAACATGTATTTAAACAACTGCCAAAACCAACCGTGAATGATAGGTCTTTTTCTTGTCCCCATGTTTTGCATCCACTTGCATCTTCCTTCATTTTTGTCCATGTATCCAACTCACTATACATATTATTGAACATAATATATGGCCAATCCACCTTAGTTCCTTCCTTCACCTTCACGAATGTGAATGGATTCCTATTATTCAAATAATTCACCTTTTCCCTTTGGTATACCACAAATATTACAATTGGGTATCTAATGTTAAATGACATTTTGCATTTCTTAACATTCCATTCATCTACATTTGTGTATGGTGGTTTAATATCATGACTAAACAATAACTCCTCCACCACCAATTTGTTCACTTGTCCCTTTAGATCCTCAATGTACTTAATCTAACAAACTCCAAATGCATCAACCATCATTTATTTATTTATGACATACACTATGCCTTTTCTCCTAAATTAAATCTCAGATCTTTTAATCACAAAAATGTTTAATTAGAAATTCAATCGTAGCTCCACAATCTAATTCCTTCCACTTAATGTCCAATAATGTAACTAAACCTATTGTCGCACCTTAGCTTTGGGCTCACGACCAAGGCAAAGGGGTTACAAGGTTGTAGGTTAAGAGGAAACCCGAGAATCAAAGCAAAGAGGTCGCAAGGGTGCGAGCCAAGAAGAAGCCCGGGAGTCACATCACATATTCCTGGGAGTGTAAAAAAGTGTGAGGGAGTATGAGGGAGTGAACCCTCACACTCCCAAGGCAACTCCCACTTTGGGAGATGGAGTCCTGGTGGACTTTTAAGATTTCAGAGAGCGATTTCAGGGTCAAAACTCAATGGATTGTGGTGATTTTTATATCATTGAAAATCTTTTGGAATGTAGATGCCGAAAATGGGCTCACATTGTTCATTTGCACATCTGAAACACAAGTTATGGCCAAAAGAAGGGCCAGGAATCAAACTACTAGTTTGACTCCGGACCAAAAAAAGTCAGG
>Ga0209611_10013340_pt1 | contig 11302 bp, 9 predicted proteins | sample S1TSphgellanicum_3_FD_187693 | JGI IMG/M metagenome (GOLD analysis project Ga0209611, IMG submission 187693) | Host-associated microbial communities from peat moss isolated from Minnesota, USA - S1T2_Fc - Sphagnum magellanicum MG (SPAdes) (version 2) | ecosystem: Host-associated > Plants > Peat...
TCTATGAAATGGTTAATTTTAAAAATAAAATTGGATTATTTTAATTTTACCTATATAGCCTAAACCTAGCTATGTTCAACCTACTTACATACATAAATAAACCTACTTATCTAATAGGGTTAATAATTACCTACCTACCTACCTAGTCACACATGTCAACATCTTATTGGCCAAAAAATGGACGATTTAAATTTCATTAATTAATATTTTTAAATTAAAAAAAATAGGTAGGCCTTAATTGCCACGTGTCATCATATAATTTGTGTTTAAAATGACACATGTCAAATGGTCAATGAACGTTCCATGGTGTGCCACCTGTCATCATCTCAATGGCATCAAAGTAATTCTTAAAACTAAATATTTAATTACAAAATAAAAGTACACATGTTCGCATACAATTGGGTTAGCTAATTAACATGTAATGCAGTGTGAACGCAGCCCCTGTAGTTGCATGCAGTCGCACGACCAACTGCTAGTATAGAGTATGGGTGGATGAAACTGTATAACCCAACCGTATGTACTTGTATTATACGATTGTCGCATGCAACTCCAAATTTCATGCAACTTGTCTTAGGCAACTGGGTGAATTTCCAGTTGCATGTGTCGCATGCAACTGAAAACCAGTTGCATAAGACAATTGCAAAATGCCAAATTTCTAGTAGTGCATGTGGGTGTTTGATGCGGAGAAGAGCAGATAGATCATACATGAGCCCACACACGATGTGCCTGTTCCATTGTTGCTGCAGCAACACTGTCCCTAACACGACTCTACAATTCCGATGATACTCCAGACCATCCAAGTAAAAGATGGCGACTCTGATTGCGAGCCCATTGAGAAGTTTATATTGCCTAGTCGTCATGAATCGGGGATCAGATGGAAGGAGATCTGTGAACGAATCAAGATCGACGCCGATTTAGGTGAAATTAGCCAGTAACAGCTTTGGGGAATCCTGGAGAGATACCAAGACGTCTTTGCTTGGAACAAGGGCGAACTGGGTTGCTGCACCATTGGTGAGCATAGTATTGACACGCAAGGGTTTCCACCTTACAAAGCATCTCCTGGTAGACTGTCTTACTGGGAGGAAGCTGAAATGAAAAGACAGATTGATGCATTGGTAAACTTGGGTAAAATGAGGCCCAGTAACTCCGAATATGCTTGTCGGGTGACTCTACCAATGAAGAAGGATGGGAACAGGCGTTTCTGTGGAGACTATCGCTCTCTCAATGCTCAAACACGCAGAGATATGTTTCCAATGCCACTCGTAGAGGATGTGATTGATCAACTGGGAAAATCAACGTGGTTTACAGCTCTAGACCTGCAGTCTGGTTTTTGGCAAATTCGAATGGCTCCAGAAGATATGAAGAAGACAGTTCTGATCACCAAGACTGGGCTATAGGATTAGACAGTGATGCCATTCGGACTCAAGAATGCAACGAGTACATTCACTCAAACCATGTAAGAGGTTTTCAAAGACTTGGGGAGCAGATTTCTGAAGGTGTTTGTTGACGACCTCAATGTGCACAGTGAAAGCTGGGGGGAGCACCTTCAACATTTGGATGCGGTGCTCTGCAAACTCAAGGAAGTGAATTTAAAACTCAATCCAAGTAAATGTTGCTTTGCTGCTAAAACTATCACCTTTCTGGGTCACGTGGTGAGCAAGGAAGGTATCCGACTCGATCCTGGGAAAATAGAAGCGGTTTTGCATTTCCCAACACCGAAGAATGTCCCAAGCGTCAGATCATTTTTAGGTCTGATAGGTTACTACCGAAAGTATGTTAGAGGCTACTCGAACTTGGCAGGTCCTTTGTTTGAATTAACAAAGAAGGACGTTGCATTTGTATGGGATATGGGCTGTGAACATGCATACCAGGCATTGAAGGCAACACTGGTGGATGTGCCTGTACTCACACGACCAGATTTCAAGCAAACCTTCTAGCTGGACGTAGATTGGTCGCCCAAGGGTGTTGGAGCTATTTTGTCACAAAAGGAAGGGAAGTTCTCGAAAGTCATAGCGTATGTTAGCGAGAGCCTGACTGAGGCTCAGAGGAGATTCCATCCAATGGAAGGAGAATGCTACGCTCTGATTTGGGGTGTGATGCATTTTAGACAGTACTTGCACATGAAGCATTTCATCCTACGCACAGATCACAAACCATTAGAGTGGTTGGCGACTGTATCTGATGCACATGGTAGGAGAGGCAGATGGGTCGGCATGTTGCAAGACTTTTGTTTCAAAATAGTACACCGACCAGGACTCGGGCACACAAATGTGGATGCCTTGAGCAAGAACCCAGTTGGGTCAGCTGCAGATGACGATGATTTTGGTGAAGAGATCCAGGACATTGCTGATACCCCAACTGATGTACCTAGGAAAGAAGAAGGGCTTCTCTGTGTCAAGGCAGAAGAAGACACAAAATGGATCAGTGTCGGGAGGAAGGGTAGACAGCATGATGCATCTTGCTCTGGTAGCAACCACTGGACATGTGTCAACAACCATCAGCTGTATATGCTTGATGTCGCAGCAGCAGAAGACCTATCTAAGGAGTTCATTCCAGGTGAAGAGCCGGTGTCAACGGGTGATGAACCTGAGCAGCGCGAAGGAGCGCGAGTGGCATTGAAGAGAAGAATGTCTCAGTACTTTGACAAGCGACATCAATTGGAATTGGCTTTGGCAGCTCAGGAATTGTCTGAGTTTGGGGACCATGAATTGAGTCCTACAGAATCCGAGGATGAGGGAGGTCACAAAGTGAAGTCAAGTTGCGTTGACATATGGGAGGACACAGACTGTTTGATGTTTCTGAAGGAAGGCGTACTACCTGATGCAGCTGACTTTGAAGGAGGCAAGAGGATCAAGAAGAGGGCAAGCAACTATTGCTGGAAGGAACAAAAGCTTTTCTTCAAAGCATTACTTGTGCCCAAACCTGAGGAGAAGGTGTCTTTAGTAAGACGGATGCATGAAGATCTGGGGCACTTTGGGGAACAACGGACATTGGTAGAGGTTCGACGAAGATACTTCTGGCATAATCGAACTGAAGATGTGAAGGCGGTAGTCAGAGGGTGCCAACATTGCTAATTGGTGAGAAGCTCAGGCAGCATCCGATTTGGAGATGAACAACTAAAGAGCATTCTTGTTTGTGATTTATTCCATCAAGTTGCACTAGACACTGCAGGGCCATTGCATGAGACTAAGTCAGGCAACAAGTATATTCTGGTGGCCATCGACCACTATTCGAAGTGGTGCGAAGTAAAGGCGGTTGCTGACCATGGAGCGAAGACGGCAGCCAGGTTTTTGGAGGATGAGATAATTTGTAGGTATGGAGTTCCCAAATTCGTGATGACTGACAATGGGGGGGAGTGGGCTGCAGAGTTCGATGTGATGTGTAGGGATTATGCTATTCAGCACCAACACACTGCGCCCCAATGGCTTCAGTGCAATGGGATGGCTGAGCGCATGATCAAGACCATCAAGCATGGTATAACTGTGCTTGCTGCTACTCCTGCCAACATGGATTGTTGGGATCAACAGTTGGCCAAGGTTTTGTTTGGATACCGTTGTGGGATACAAACGAGTACGAAATTCTCTCCGTTCATGATTCTTACTGGTCGAACCCCACGATTGAGGGCAAATAACTACTTGCAGGCCCTGACTGCTGAGACTGACAATGGTGTGGATATGGAAACTGTTGTAGCTCAGTTTCTGCAGAAAGTGGAACGAGTATCCACAACAACGTTTTGCTCAATGTGGAGCAAGCTCAGAAGTAACAAAAGAAAGTCTATGCTGCCAGAAGAGGTAAGCATTTGTTTGAGGGATTGATTACAGGCAGGACGATGGTGAAGATGAAGAAGCTAGGGAAAAGAAGAGCTTTGACTGCAAGTTGGGAGGGCCCCTACCAATTCATCGGACATTCAGATGGAAAGGGCAACCTCGATTTTGAGGAAGGCTGTCGAGTATGCAACATCCAAGATGCCGACAGTCACCAATGGGAGAGATCTCATCGAGACCTCCAAATCTTTTATGCTCCACCAGACTAGATGAAGTTGAGGGATTCAGCTGTCTAAGAAGGGAGGGGTTACATATGTAACACGAAAGTGGGTCTCCACACAGTGTGAACACCCGGCCTTAAGGGTGTGCTTTGGTATAATTAGCCGTCCTGATTTTGGTGGTGGATGTTTTCTCCATGACAGCTGCATGGCTGTGCATGGGACGTTTATGTGAGAGGGTGTGCAGGAGTGAAGGCGGCGCGAATGATGAGGAGGAGTGGAGCTGCATTGATGCGCCAAAAGGTGGAAAGGGAGGAAAAGGCTTGATGGAGAAACTTAGTGTAGAACAGAACAGGAGAACATGGGCGTATGGGTTCGTTGAGGGTAGCTAGTGTGCTGTGTGTTTTCGGACCCTCTCTTTTTGGTTACACCATAACAAACCACGCATGTGACATTGCAAAATATTCCATGGTTTGTTAGAGAATGTTTTGTCATGTCATGGATATTTTGCCACGTCATTAAATATTTTCCACGTGGCAAACATATATTTAAAAAGATTCCATGCCATGGCATGGAATATTTATAAAGATTTTTTCTTGCTCACCTGAACATGCTGTTAACCCAATTTTTCAATATGTATATAATAACTAGTTAAACCAACTAGTAATTAGTGTGGCAATATAACCTTAAGACTATTTTAGTTTTTGGTTAATAGGTCTTGAGTTAACCGATCTGTTATAAGAATTAGTAATCGATTTATTATTGTAATCGATTGTTAATTTAACAAATTGATTTGAACTTGTGACCAATAACTTTGTTATTCAAAATTTTGAAGTTAATACTAGCTAATGATTGTTTAAATTGAAACAACACTATGCCTTGGAATAACTAGGAGGACTTAAAGCTAGATCTGAGGATCTTTATTTTTTGTAACTATTGGAGAGTTTTTGAATTCTGAACCAGTTTACTTTGATTATCCTTTTTGAAACTTTTCCTTTCTATTTTTGGAATGCAAGACATAGAATGGTTTTGTTCTTGATGAATAAACGAGAGACTTTGATGCTTCTTGTGTTGTGATATTCCATATTTGGAAAACCTATTGACAGGTTTAGTAAACCATAATTAGAAATTAGATGAGAGTATGTAAAATTAAAGGGAACAAAAAAACATCCTTAACATTTGGCGACCATGTAGTGGAATGAAAATGTGAACAATTATGTTTACAATATTTGGTTTTCAGTAATTGTTTTGTTCTAATATTTTAGGTTTGGATTCGTATTAAGTTTTAGTAGTTTTCTAGGATTATTTTTTGTTCATACTTTTTGTTTTTCTTTACAAATCAGTAATTAAAGATTTCTTAGGATTTGCATGTTGATCCTTCATTTTTTTTCTTAATAACCTATTGACCAAAAGAAATATGAATTGATGATTTTTGTGAGATGTCGAAAGTAGTCATAAGAGGCCTTAGAAGGCAATTAGAATTAAAAGCACCACAACAACCTATTTGTGAGGTGTTTTAGCTATAATAACAACCATGTTATCAAGCTGAAGGAATATAACATGTTGAAGCTCCTAGTAATGAGCCTCAACAACCTATTACGGTAGATGTACATTTTCATCAAATACTAACAGAACAAGAGGAAAGAAGGGAACCACAAGTACCTTCAACTAGTTGATTTCTAACACCCAAGTAGTTGTCCCAATAACATAGGTCAAATGCACAGTCAAGTGGACAACATACCAAACTTGTTTGACATGTTGTTAAAGTAACCTCTACAAGACAAAGATGGTAGTTTATGACATCCGATTATTATATTCCCAAAGCTACTATGCCCTTTTGATCATCATTAGTTGTTGGTTACTATATATTTGGATCGATTCATGTTTTGAATCCAATTGTAGTAGATTCAGAATTTGAGCGCAACCAACTTTTAACCTAGTTGGAACATTTACATAACTTGGAGTGAAGACCTTCACATAGGTGTAGTTTTCAATAGCTTGTATAACTGGTGGAAGTAGTCATGGCCCTTGTTGTTATTAAATAAACAAAACCACTTCGTTAAATTGTTTGGTTGAATGTACTTGTCATGGGAATTGTTGAATGACCACTTGTTCAAAGAAATATACCAGTTATAACCACCCAACCCATTATGGAAGTTGCATTAACCTGTGCATATTGTCAACAAGTTATACATGAGTTCAAGAATCGTCCTTTTGTGGACGATAAATTGAACAAATTGATAGAATTTCTAATTCTATATTTTGGTCTAAAATCTGCACTAAAATGTAATAAAATTAATACTAACAAAGTTTGTTCATTTAGATCTATTTCGAACTAGTTTCAAATTAAAATCCAATAATGATAGTATGGATTTAAAAATCAAAACAACAAATTATAACTATGAAAACAAAGTTTTTCTAGAAATCAAAATATATTTCTCTCATATTCCATTAAAGTTCCATGTTTTACAATGACATAATGGTCCTCATCTCTTCGTCTTCTCCCAAGATATTCTTTAAAAATAAACAATCCTATGATCTATCCAAATTCAAATGGTGATAAAAACTATGTAATTTAGCTAGTAATTCCTAAAACAATAACTAGGTAAATAGAAATATACTAACTAGTAATTAACACAAGTAACTACTCCCTTAACATTACCCCACTAATACTTTGAATTATGTCCTAGAATTCTCGATTAAAAATGTGTTAAGAAAGCTAAATGTTTTGTTGTTTTTTATCTTGTGATTCAAAACTCTAATTTGTTTATACAATAATCTGCTTTACTTGTCCTACAATTTGCTTTACATAGACTTTAGATTGAAGCATTATCAGATTTTCTGTTGTATATAAAGTTTGTTGTTACTTTTTTGATGCCTATGTTGACAACTATGCAATTGTTTATTGATGGGTTGCTCTATGTTCATGTGACTACAACTCTATTGTCACTTGTAGTTATTGTTGTAACTACAAATTTGACGTGATCTGATTTTGACTGTATTGTTGCAACTCTTATACAACTTGCAACTTCTGATTTGATTGCAAATCTAATGTTATCTGAGTTTGATCTTGTTACTACAACTTTGACATAGGCTCAATTTGACCTTATTAATCCTCTTGAATTATATGTTCCTCATGTTGCATGTACTTCCCTGTTTCTATGGTTGTAGATGCATATTCTTGAGAATTGACTTCCTACAGAACAAATTTTTCTTGTTCTAAAGTATATTCAACAACCCCCCTCTAAGGGCTATCCTTCCCTCCTCTGAGGTCTCTTGGCCATTCTATTACTTTTGTACATGATAGTCTTATCCCATCTACATCCCTTTTGTCTTTTTCTTCATCTAAAGTCTTTAGTTCTGGAGACAACTAAAGGCTCGTACTCAAATGATGGCATAACTTTTTCCATTTGAGAAATCTTTTATTTGTACAACCTTTCATTCCTTTCATACTTTTTGTAGACCTTCTCAATATCCTTCTAAATAATGTCCTAAATTGCATCCCACCATAAGTCTGCATCTTTTTCCTCCATTGATAATGCCTTGAATTTTACCTGAAACAAAATATTATGCTTCCTGAATTCATTATTTTTTCCAAAAAAAATATCATAATTGAAGGTTTCTTTTTATGAGTCTCCTCCAAAAGTTTGTTTAACTTTTCATTAAAAGCCATTTACTTTTGCAATTTTTTGTCCATCTATGCATGCCTTTGGTTAGCTTGCCTTTATATTTCATTCTTAGCTTAATATGCATTGGCATTTTCCACTATGAGTTCCTCCACCTCCTTTTGTTGCTTTGATAGAGTTTCCTCCATGTTCTTATAGTTTATATGAAGTATACTATGCTTTATATTTTGAATATCCTTCTCTGCTTTTAAACCCTAATAATTGGCATTTGTCCCCTTTAAAGTTGCTTGTAAAAAGTCCCTTTTTATTTTGATGTACTACAAATCCTTACTCTCTTTTTCCATGTTATTGATATTTTGTCTAGTTGTTTGGAGTTCTGCCAATACCTAACTATTCTCATTGTTCTTGTTTTGTAACTTTGCTTTGAGCTTCTGCTCTTTCTCCAAAGCTCCCTGAAAATTTTGAACAAATCTATCCTTCTCCTCTATAGTTTGTTTGTTCTCAATCTCCAGATTAAAAGTTTAAATAAACTATTTGTCATTTGTACATTGTATTCTACTGCTTAATGAAACATAGTAGCAACATCTATGTGCTCATCCAATTCTGCTTCTATCCCTTGCAAGACCCTAGTGTATGAAACCATGAGTTTAACCCCTGGAACTTATACCTGATGAACCCAAACTCTTGTGTGCAATCCATATTTCTCCAAATACATTATGCATGTAACAGAATTTGATTTTGAAGGCAACATACCTTCATTATTCGATGGTGATGGAACATATTGTTATACTTTTGGTAGATCCCGGTCAAAATCTTTTATCTGTTCCATTGCTAATTGCTGAGCTTGAGACTCAGGCTCCTTCTTCGGCCATTTTTAATGTTCTTGCCCATTTGACCTCTACTCCCACTTGGGAGAAATTGGTAGTGTTGGACAAGATTTAGGAGATATGGATTTCTCCTTCTGTTTCTAATTCTACTACTATTGCTTCCTCAACAATTTTATTTTGTTGAGGATCAATATTACCTTTCATTGCAGTATCCTCTTGTCTTCTTTGCCTCTTTTACAAAGTTTCTCTCTTTTCATCATCATGAGATCGAGACATCAAAATTGCTCTTTTGGTTGTCTCAGTCTCTGATTATTTTTCTTTTTTAGGAGAGATGTGTGTAGGTTTCAAAAGTCTTTTGTTCTTAATGAACCTCTCCCTCAAACTATCTCTTCTTCTTTAGTCCTTTAAAGGTTACTTTCCCTATTTCTTTTTCTCTTATGATTTTGTTCTTTCCAATGGAAATCCTTTCTCAAACAAAATTTCTATGATTATGGCAGAATGGCATACATCCTTTTTTGGTTCACTTTTGGCTATTCCTTCAATCATATTTCTCTAACATTTTCCTAATTTGATCAATTTTTTGACCAATTAAAAATACAAGATTGCAACCCAATTAATAGACTTTCCATGATTTGTTCTAAAGATCATCATAGTAGACTTATTGCTAAAGTATTACACCTTATCTTTTTGGTAAATAATTGGAAAAATTGTAACAATTCTATTAGCATACTTTGACCTCGTTTATTTCATAACATGCCCTTCATTGGTGTTCTAAGTATCAGGGATTCTATTTGCTATATCTGTTAATCCTACTTTGGCATTGGACATTCTTGCTTAGTTTGCTTCTATTTTTCTTATATGGTAGATTCTAAAACCTCTGCCAAGACATCCTTGTCTATTATTCTTTGTTCATCCCCCAACATAACCTTGATTTTATTTTGTTCAGAATCCAACTTCCATTTGTTTAGAAATTCAACCAGAATGTTGTGGCGAGGTGTCTTCCACTCAATCTTAAACATGCTTACTACTCCAGCTCTGTTTGCCCATGCTTTATCTTCCTCTCTAAAGCTTGTCCAAATCAAAATGCTCTTTAGATTGATATTGTAACTCTGTTGTGTTAGAGTAAAAACATACCTAATCTCATCATCCTAATTAGTACGCATGTCGCAACCCTAGCTTTGGGCTCGCGACCAAGGCAAAGGGAATTACAAGGGAGTTAAGCCAAGAGGAAGCCCGGGAGTCAAGGCAAAAGGAAGCCCGGGAGTCACATCACATACTCCCGGGAGTGCAAGAAAGTGCTAGGGAGTGTGAGAAAGTGTTAGAAAGTGTGAGGGAGTGAACCCTCACACTCCCAAGGCAAACTCCCACTTTGGGAGATGGAGTCCCGGTGGACTTCTGAGACTTCAGAGAGTGATTTCAGGGGTCAAACCTCAATGTATTGTGGCGTTCTTTATATCATTGGAAAGCTCTTGAAGCGTAGATATCTAAAATGAGCTCGCATTGCTCATTTGCACATCTGAAACACAAGTTATGGTCAAAAGAAGGGTCGGGAGTCGAATTCCCGGGAGTCTGCCAATTTTGACTCCCGACGACTAAAAGTCGGGAATCGACCCGAAATACTTGGCTTCAGAGAACGTGCGACATACCGTTGGAAAGGTCTCGACGAGACCTACAACTTTGCTTTAGACCGCATCGCGATCCGAGGTCTGCTCGCAACGTTATGGGGCTCCAAAGTCCCGGGAGTCCCATTTGGCGCGATTTCGGGACTCCCACTCGGGAGTCCCGGGAAAAATAGCCATTTGGATGTAGCCTCCGTGGAGAGCTGCAGAGTATACTATAAGGGGGAAGGTGGTGGCTTCCCCCAAGTCCGGGCCGTGGTGAGTCTTGTGTGTCCGTGTTGCCCGTGGCTCATCCTAGCACCAAGTGTGCTCTAACTTTGCACTAACCACTTTATGTGGGTTGTGTGCAGGCCCGTGTGAGTGACTAAAGCTTGTCAACTCTTCCTAGTCCCATCCTGGAGCTCCAACCCGCCCCTCTACCCCTCAAAGGGTTGTGAGCTAGGGAGCGTGCTCCGACTCCTCCTTTTCCGCTACTTTCTACTTGGGCTCACATTTGAGTCCCTTGAGGAGTTGGGGGTGCGTCAGGGAGCGTGCTACCAAGTTTCAACTTTCCGCAACTTGACTTTGTGAAACCCTCAAGTGGGTTTCACCCCATGACTTGGGAGCGCGTCACAAGTAGTCCAAGTTGCCTGTGGCTTATCCCAACACCCAAAGGTGTTCCCGAATGTGAACTAACCCTCTTGTGGTTGGTTTTGGATGCAGATTCGTGCTTGATCTTCTAATCCATCTTCCTAGTCTAATCCCAAGACTTCTAGCACGCCCCTCTACCCCTCTTTAGTGCTGGAAGTCGGGAGCGCCCCTCAAGTCCCACTTTTCTACAACTCAACATAATTGGACACTCCAGTGGGTTCAACCTGGGACTTGGGAGTGCGTCACGTGCTATGAGAGCATCCGTGACACGCTCCCAAGTCACGGGGTGAAACCCACTTGAGGGTTTCACAAAGTCAAGTTGCGGAAAGTTGAACTTGGTAGCACACTCCCGGCTTCCAACTCTAGAAAGGGGTAGAGGGTCGAGTTGGGAGCCCCGAGATTAGACTAGGAAGAGGGACTAGCTTAGCTCATGTGAATCTACATCCAAAAACCAACCAAATCAGGTTAGTTTAGCATTCGAGACACCCTTTGGTGTTGGGACTTGCCACGGGCACTTGGACACACAAGACTCACCACGGCCCGGACTCGAGGGAAGCCACCACCTTCCCCCATATAGTATTCTCTGCGGCTGGTCGCGGAGGCTACATCCGAATGGCA